>Ga0098060_1000035_pt1 | contig 71767 bp, 102 predicted proteins | sample 21_taG_FD_77063 | JGI IMG/M metagenome (GOLD analysis project Ga0098060, IMG submission 77063) | Marine viral communities from the Subarctic Pacific Ocean - 21_ETSP_OMZ_AT15319 metaG | ecosystem: Environmental > Aquatic > Marine > Oceanic | place: Pacific Ocean | collected 2015-01-19 | reverse complement strand
GGGTCAATTAAAATTAACAGTTGACCCATATGGAATAACTGTTGGAGATGGAAACTCAGCAGGTTATGTCAATGCTAAGGGAACTCAAGATTTAATTCTCAGAACAAATGATGGAACTAATTCAGGTTCGATTACTATTACTGATGGTGCTAATAGTGATATTAGTATTACACCAAATGGAACAGGTCAAGTAAACTTAGGTAACTTCCAATTTGATGTTGACCAAACAGTAGGTTCAGGTCAAGATAATTATGTATTAACTTACGACCATGCTAATACTCAAATTAGTTTAGAAGAAGCAGGGGGTGGCGGTGCTTCTGCTATTGGTGAATTATCAGATGCAATTACAACTGCTACTGACAACATAGGATTAGGTAGTGGTGCTTTAGATTCTTTAGCATCAGGTGGTAATTATAATACTGCGCTTGGAATAGATTCTGGAACAGCAATAAATACAGGTGATTATAATACTATGATAGGGTATGCCGCAGGTGAAGCGGCAACCGATACTAGCAATAACACTATGGTCGGTAATCACGCAGGGAGATACGCAACCGCTTCAAGTAATAATACCATGATTGGTAGTAACGCAGGGATGAGAGGTGCTAAAAGTTCACAAGACAATGTTGGGATTGGAAATAATGCGTTATCGGGTCATTGGCAGAATACTACTGGTGCTTCTTATAATACAGCAGTAGGTTCAGGAAGCAGTCAAACTATTACAACAGGGACTCACAACACAACAGTAGGGTATAACTCACTAAGTCAAATTACAACAGGTAGCAGAAACGTAGCAATTGGAACACAGACTTTAGATGCTATAACAACATTAAGCAATATAGTCGCAGTAGGACATCAAGCGGGAACAGCAGTAACAAGTGCTAGTAACTTAACTGCAATAGGTTATCAATCAGCCAATGCTATAACGACTCAAATAGAATGCACTTATGTTGGTTATCAATCTGGTAATGGTGCAACAGGCACACATAATACAGGTGTAGGTATGCAAGCAGGTAAGAGTATTACTGGTAATTACAATGTAGGAGTTGGAAGAAATACTGCATGGTTTGGTGGTGATATGGATTTTACAACCGCAGTAGGTGCTGAAGCAGGGTTTTGGTGGGGTCATACTCCTACTGTTCATGATTACACAACAGCAGTTGGTTATCAAGCAGGTTACAAAGGTGGAAGTTATTCAACTTATGTTGGTTCTGTAACTGCTTATAATCAAACAGGTGCTTATTCTGTTGCAGTAGGTTATCAAGCATTACGCTCAACTATGGGTGCAGGTAGTGGTTCAGGTAATACAGCAATAGGAACACAATCAATGTATGGTGGTGTTGGTGCTATCACTGGTGCTAACAATACTTTTACAGGTTATAAAGCAGGATATTTAGTAAGTTCAGGAACAGGTAATACTGGATTTGGTTATGAGGCATTAGATAATGTTAGAGAAGGTACTAAAAATATTGGAATTGGTTATCAAGCCGGTGATAGTATTTCTTCAGGAGATTTTAACGTAGTAATTGGTGGGGCTGATGTTCCAAGTGCAACCGCAGATAGTCAATTATCAATATCAGATGGTGATGGCGGAACTACATGGATTCAAGGTAATGAAGATGGAATTGTATTAGGTGCATTAACACCACTATTCTATGAAAGGGCAGGATTAGATACAAATGCTGTTGATTTTAGAGTTCCAACAGTTCAAAGTTCTACTGCTAATCCTAACGGTTATCCAATGCCATTTGCAGGTAAAGTAATGGCAGCATCTTTCCTCTTTGCGGGTTCGGCTATAAGCACTAGTGGAAATACTAATACATTACGAATAAGAAAGAATGGTGGCACTAGTGGTAGCGATATTAAAGACTTTACTTTTACAGAAAGCGATTTGAATAATACTAATGGAAATCAATATTCTCTTGTTAAATCGGGTAGTGATGTATTGTTTACATTTGCAGCAGGTGATGTTTTACAAGTAAAGAGACAAAGTGGTTCAACTGACCTTAATAATTCACAGGCTATGTTATGGGTGAGATATAACTTCTGAGGTGATTAAATGGAATGGGATGAATTAAGAGGAATAAGACAAGGGCTACTAAAGGAAATGGATATTTACCAATTGGCGATTCCATATAGTAATCTAACAGAAACACAAAAAACTGAACTAGAACAGTATAGGCAAGATTTATTAACACTACCACAGGACTACACAACACCGGAATTAGCATATGCTAACATACCGACAAAACCAACATGGATGAATTAAGATGGCTTTAGAATTAGATTACGAAGATAATAGAATAGGGGTAACAATACCTAGTATGTATGCAAAAATTGCTAGAGTATCTTTTGAAAATATGGATAATGATGAAGGGATTCTTGTGCAATACACAGTTAGATTTTATAAGAATGAAGAAGCAAAAGAAAATGAAGAACTACCATTTGGTGGTGAGCATTTTACAACCACATTAAATATTGGTAATTCTAAAACACAGCATAATTTACTCAAACAATGTTATCTTCATTTGAAAGAACAAGATGGGTTTACTGGGGCAATTGATAGTTAATATGTCTTGGTATAACCTTCTAAAGAATGACGGCACTTGTTATCCTGATGCTTATAATTGGATGATAGAGAACGAATACAATCATGGTGATAGTGGTGCTATGTTAGCACACGCAACAGTTACAGGCACAGGTGGCGGTGTAGAAGGAGTTGAATATGGACATGCCTTTATTTTAATTAACAATAGTTTTGTTATAGACGTAACAACAGGAACAGGCTTTCCTAAAGACGAGTATTATAGAGTAGGAAAAGTAAAGGATGTTAAACTATATACTTTAGATGAAATGTTACGTGCATCATTAAGTTCTGGACATTATGGGCCGTGGCATTGAGAATAGCCGATAGTTCCCACTGAAATATGCGTTTTTTAATTTTTGCATAAAAAAAGCGTAGGCCTACACAGAGTCTAAGACTTTTTCAGACCATAGAGCATTACACTCTCGGCATTCCCAAATCTTAATTCTCTGTGTAGAACCTACATAAAACCCTTGTATTCTTCTAGGGATTGTTTCTTCACCACAATTGCTACACTGTTCTTTAAGTGCCACGTTGTTGTTCCTCATTGATTAGATTATCCATATATTCTTCTATGGTTTGGTTAGATACTTTATCTGAACCAAAAGCCGCAAAGAATAGTAAACTTATCACAAGGATAAAAACGAACCACAATATTATTTCTATAGTGCTTACCATTACCACTCCACCTCCATTGTTTTTTCTTCTACTTCATCAATAGAATATCCTTTAATGAAACCATTATCTTTACCATGTTTCCATAAATCATAGACTAATTGACAATCTTTTATACAATACTTTGCTACTTCTTCATAGCCACCTGCTTTCCATACAACAGGTGCGTCTGCACTATCCATAATCTTTTCAGAACCTAAAGTATGTTGCACTAAATTATTTAGACTATACCTTTGTTTCGTTATAGAACTTATCATCCTACTTGTATCAAAATACTGTTTAGTATTGAAATACTTGTTGATACAATATATATCCATTGAATCTCGTAATACAGGTAAGTCAAATGCGGCTATGTTATGTCCTAACAATATACCACCTTCTTTATGTAAGTCATCTAAATCAAACTTAAGTTGTCTTAATGTCTTAATGACAGTACCACTCTTTTGTAAACCATCTAATGATTTCATTAAGTCCTGTTCTACATACACAGTCCCTACGCTACCATCCCAAGTGCAAACAACAGATGGCTGAAACATATGTGTATTAGCCCAACCGCCTATATCATTGGCGAAGTTTTTTGTTTCAATATCAATCGCTACTACTTTACTCATTTAAATCACCCTTATTGTATGTTTGTTCTAACTCATCACAATATGAACAAATCCATGTGATAGGCTCAACACCCATATCAGTCCAACATTTACATTTACTCATCCTATTAACGCCCCTAAAATACCAATTATCACAGCACAACTACCTTTAATTAAATCACCAATCATTCGCTTCCACCCCATAATGAACTTAACGCTCTTTCTCTTTCTTCTTTAGGTTCAATAACCTTAACAATCTTCTTTCTCATTAAGAATGTAACTATTCTATCATCACTAATAGAAAGGTTATCATATGCTGTCCAACCTTCATCACCTTCTGCATTCAGATTATCTATCATATTTTTTGGCCCATTTAATATACTGAATACAAGAAACTTATATTCGTATTTATCTCCTTCATAACTCATTTGCTTTCCTCCTTTAATTTAACGTATGCTCTTTTATCTATTCTATTCTCTTCAAAGTATGTTTCTACTTCTTTCTTCCACCAATTGTAAATAGTCGCTTGACTTTTCTTTGTGTGTTTTCTAACCTCTTGTAGTAATCTAGCCTTATGCACCCAACCATTGTTCTTCTCCATTTTATTGAATATTGCTTTAAATACTCCTAAATTGGCTTGGTCTGCTACCGCCTGTCTTTCGACTCTAAGTGCTTCATCAAGCCATGATACGAGGCTCTTATAACATTGTCGAACCAAATAAGCCGCTTGTTCTACGTTTTTTGCAGTAACAATAAACCTTTTACTCTTATCACTTATACTAGGTGCTTCAGCCACGCAACATAATACTGCTAGTTTTTGTATGTGCTTCAATATCCTATTAATGAAAGTCTCTACTGCACTGAAAACTTCAGGCCTACTATGCGTAATATATTGTTCCATAAGAATACATTCTCTAAGTAAAGCATCCTTTGCATCTGGTGCAATACGAATAACTTTCAAAGGGTCTTGTTCTACTTCGTCATATCTTTCTTTTACAGCATCGTATATTTTTGCTAATGCACTAGCGTATTTTAGTTTAGGTGCTTCGTTCTCACGAATTACACCAAAATCGCTTATCAGTTGCCTTCTCATCTTCTTCTGTATGTCTTGAGGGACTTCCCAAATAAAGGTCAATAACCTTTGAAGAACACCCTTTTCTGTTATCACAGTAGTAAGACTTTTTGGTATATACGATGTAGCATAAATTGAACGCTTACATTTACATTCAATAGGCTCATCACCTTGTTTCAACTTCTTAGAAATAATCCAAGTCTCACCATGTAAGGTATTCATAAATGTATTCAAATATACAATCGCATTCTCTTTGTGTTGCGACTGTTTGAATATACCCGAATACTCAAACTCATCCCATACCGCTAAACCTTCACCATCTAATTGGCCTGGTACTTGCACTACAACATCAACTGTTCTGGTTCGCCCTTCTTCATCTTCTACTTCTTCCTTTTGTTGTTCAAAAGAACCAATTAATGCGGCATCAGTATAGTCTGTTATGTCAAACAAATCAAACTCAGTTCCATGTTTTTCATTTACTAGTCTAAATGCTTCTTTAACAATAGGCAGATACCAATTAGTTAAGGTTGATTTACCCGTCCCAGAAGTTTGTAACCAAAGAAACTGCAACCTAGTATCATCAATGTTTGCACCACTAGGTATTGCTATCATGTCTTTAACCAACTGTCCTACCATTGTAAAAAATGACAAGGTTGCAGGTGTATAGTTATAGTTTGACGCTTTAACAGCATCTGCGGTATAACTAACCGCAACAGCAGGTAAGGTTACTTTCGTAATTTCTTCTTGCATTCCATTATCTATAAAATTATAGTATAGTTCATCTTCATCCATTATTCTTCTATTAATCATATTATCACTCTATCTTCGCTATTCATTACATCTACGATGCGCTCTGCTGTTTTTGTTCCTATTCCTTCTATCTTTGTTATTTCTTCTATATTTGCTTCGCCTACTTCCATTAGTGAACCAAACTCATCAATTAATTGTTGAGCCTTCATTTCACTAACTCCTTTAATACTTGCTAGTAGGTTTATTCTTAAATCATCTGTTGTTATTCTTTTAAGTAAACTTGGTTTAATTACTGTTCTATTGATTGGTCTCATCTTACATATGGTAGTCATTATCTTAGCGGCTTTTCTCGGCCCTTCTACCCAGAATACTTTTACATCTGTATCTAAACTAATCTTACCAATAGCACCATAAAACTTGTTTGTTATTAGTTGTTCTGTCATATTGATGTTTACATACTTAGGGTATTTCATGGCCTCATGTAATGAGCCATGTATTATCAGAAAACAATGTTCGTAATGTCTATCCATATTGTCTAATTGATTCCACAATCTTTTGTTTATTACAGACTGTAAGAAATCAATAGTAGACTTAGCCTCAAAACAAACATCTTGAAAAACATAATCTCCTATTTCTAGCCATTGTTTTTCAGTCATCAAATTAAGTTTAATACTTTCATCCCTAACTGCACTATACAACTCTGAGTTTTCCCTACTGTCTATTATTAGTTTATTCATTTTGGATACCTCCAACATTTACCTATACAATATCCTTGAGGCACAAGTATTGCTTCACAACTAGGTGCATGATAACCTTTTGATACCATCCACCTTACATTTTTTAGGGTTACGTTTTCATCCCAATCTAACCAAACACCATCATGTGCTACAATAGATTTAATCTCATTCATTATAATCTGAATGATAACCTCTTGTTTATCAGGAGTTAATTCTCTTTCACCTATCGCTAATATATCTCTATACCATTGGACTAAATATACTCTAGCATAATGGCCTGGATTTTCTACCATGATTGAATTATACAAACATGGTAGTATAGGTAATTCTCCTGGTGGTTTAGGTGCTACAACTTCTACATCAGAAGTTTCTATAGGTTTAACGCTGTCCCATAACATAGGTTTAGTTCCATAAGTTATAGTAGGATAATTACCCGTCTTTGCTTTATTTAGAACATAGTCTAAACCTTCTAATAAATCGTCATAAGTTAAAGGAATACAATAATATGGCCCTTCACTACTAAGATTGACAGTATTAGGAATACGCCTAAGCCTATTAGTTTGAACGCCCGTTCTATCCAACGTAGGGCTATCAATAGCCAATCTGGAAAAACTACTTTGAATGCTTCTAATATCATCTGTTCTATTCCCCATTACTATTATATGAAATCCTTTACCACTAAAATACATTTTGAATACTATGTCTTTAGTCATTAATATGTTTACTACTATATGATTAAAGTCCTTCCATGCATTAATTAACGGTTCTCCGTGTGCGTCAAAATCTAAAAACATTCTGTCCTTAACACAAGTAGAATCTACCTTTGCTGTTTCAGCATACTCTTCAAAATCATATACTGTTGTATAGCAATTCATCTTACCATTAAAGGCATTGACCCATTCAGTAAACTCTTGCTTACTCTTCACTATCACTCGCTTCATCTGGGGTGCGTCTTTTAGATGACTGCCCGCCCAAACTTCTCTCGGAAACTTCATTTTTATCTACCTCATTTTTATTAAATACTATTTTTGCTGATGATAATTCATCCTTAACAATATCAGCAACCATTACTCTTAACTCTGACATTATTGTTTTTGTGTATAATTCACCAAAATAAATCCTTTCTTCCATACTTCCAGAAAAAACTTCTACATCCCATACTAATTTTAATTTATCCTTTGTAGGCATTTTATCATAGACCATTTGAGTTAATAACTCAACAGTAGTTGATACGTTTGCTATTTCTGTAAATGTCCAAACTCTTGTGTTTAATTCATCTCTAACTATTTTTTCTATCATAGCCATTCACTCTCCTGTGCTGATGGACATATACTGTAAAAACTACAATGCTGACAAGTATTGTAAAAATACTTAGCATTAAACTCTTTCTGCTCATAAGCATGTAGTAATTGACATATGCCATTCATTACTGCTTTGTAACTGCTAGTCTTAACAGGTTCTACATGTATGTAATTAGATGCAGGGTAATACCAACCCCAATTAGTTATTGGTATATCTCTACTAATACCTGCATTTGCTAGGCTTTCATCAGTAGCATTCTCTACTAACATCTTATAGAAGGCCATTTCTTTTCTCATACTTGTTGTTTTATAGTCCTTCCATGCGCCTGTCTTCAACTCTAAAGGAATATATTTGTTATCTTGAACAAACATTCTATCTATTATTCCTTGTAAGTGAACAACATAATCACGTTGTAAAACGTATTTAGGATTAAAGGCATGAGGTATAGTTATCTCAGCATCTAACGTTGCTTCATTTACAACAGGTAGGTATTCATGTATTGTATTATCTTCTTTAGATTTAAGAAACCTATCTGCTTCAAAGGTTGATATGATTTTATACATATCACTATATCCATCTATTGGGTATAGACTCATATTATATTCTACCAATTCATGGTAACTTAGGTCTTCTGCTTTCTTAACGTCAAACACGTTAAAGAACTCTTCTCTGCTATTGTGAACTACTGTTCCTTTTATCATTGCTTCTGATGTAGATTGAGGTAGCCTGTGTATGTAGTTAAACTCATACTTCTTAGGACACCATTGAAATGAACCAAATGAAGATTTTGTTATCTTCAATATGGGTTGTGTATCATCATCATAATTATCTGCATTCCATTTATATGTATATTCTCTTAATTCTTCTGTCATTTTATTACCACCATTCTTCTAGGTTTGTTTGATTCACATCGTTTTTAATTGGTTTTAAATCCCATCCCATAGCATTGTAAATCGGTTCTGCTTTTTTGATTATAGAATCTGAATAGTGTCTATAATCTGGGATATGATTCGGCATCTGTTCTTTACTTGGTGCCGCTAAGTAGGTTGGTCTTTTGTGCATTCCTGTTATTGGATTAATATATTTAAGCCTTAACGGGTCATCTTGGACTCTAACATAAAAATACGATTCACTAATAGGTGTAGGATATGTTTGGTTCCACCAAATTACTCCTTCTACTCCACTACCTATACTTGGTTGTTTACCTTCAAGAGTTTTTAAGTCTAACTCGGTGCCGCACTTACCACAAAAAGAAGTAGTAAACTCCTTGTGTCTTTTAATTGCATCATCTACGGTGTATTCTTTATTACAATCATTACACTTATAGACGAATCTTTCGGGTCTATATCTACTTCTGTTTGTTATCTCATCAATTTCAATTTGACCGTTTAATACTCTATTGTATTGAGTCTTAAGATATGAAGTAATACTCTCTTCACTCTCTTCATTGACCCAACGATTAAGCACTTCTAATTGAATTGTCTTTGCTAATGTAGTTACTGCTACTCTTTTAGCAGAAAAACCTGTCATAACAAACTCCGGTTCTTCTAATGTTTTACCATCTTTCCATGTTATTAGACCTGCATTTCTGTTCTTAGTAATACCTACTCCTAAAGTCTTGTAGTATTTCTCAAACTCTAAAGTTACAGGGTGTTCCTTTAGACCCAACAGGTTTGGGAAATGACTTCTAACATGATTATTTAGTAATGCTAATGTTTCTTCTGCCCGTTCCATAGGCATCTGAACGTATATTGAATCTGTATGTCCATAAACTACTCTCATTTTCTCCACCTACTGTTAAATCTACCGATTATGGTAGATATTTTACCTATTACATATATTATTCGTATTAACATTTTACTTTTCATTCTAATCCCTCCACTTTTAATGCTGCACATCTAATTGCTTCTCTAGCACTAGCAGTTATTGAAGCCGCTATATCTACGTCAGCCCAACCAAAGCCTTGATATGCGGTAATACCATAGAATGAAGCCATCAGTCGTTTAACTGCCAATTGATTACTGTTCCATTTAATTTGTTCGTCTTTAGTTTCTGCTTGTCGCATCTTTGCTTTATATTCATCTCTTAGTTCTTTAAGTTCCAAAACTGCTTTTGGTAATAAACCAAGTTTATCTGTTTTGAAATAACGCATATCTTCTTTTGTAACATCACTGAAATCTCTTGGAGTTAATATATTAACTGCAAACTCCGTTGGTTCATTTGATTTAGTTTCCCAAGAAATATTTCTTGCTATCATCATTGATGGATACAGTTGTGCAAAATCAAATGCGGCTACACCTAAATGTAGTCCATTTGTGCCTTCAGTTAAAGGGTCATAAATCATGGCACCTTCATAATTTATACGTTCACCTTTCTCACCCGTAGGGGCTTTCCACCATGCATTACGCATGAAGTATATCCCACCCATATTGCTTGCATAGAAACATGCTTCAAAGGGTGCTTTTAGCAATCGCTGTAATGCTATTACAGATTCTGATGTGTTCATATTGTCATCAATTTGAACCAGAAGGTCTACATCAACCCTAGCATAATCTAAATATCTTTGAGTATCTTCAAGCCATCCTCTTTGAAAGAAATCATTCTTATCAGGAAACTTTTCACTAACAAGTTTCTTAGTCCCTAATACCAATTCAGATACATAATCCAAAGCCATAGAAGGTAATGTTCCTCTTTGTGAATCATTCCATTGCCTTTCAAATGCTAAGTCTAGGTTTAGAACAAGTCTTCCACGAATAGGTTGTTCTATTGGTGAGTAGTTATTTACTGCCTTTGTGAGTTTAATCCCTTTACTTGGTTCAAAGAATACACCTTTAACATCATGATAAGGAGATAAACGTCTAGGGTCTATACCATTAGCATGTAGTCTTTCAATTAACTTAGGTAAATCGAACTTAGAACCAAACCATGCAACTAGCATATCTGGGTCATGACTTTCTATAACCGTAAGAAAACATTCTAACATATCATGCTCACTTTCATTTGGCTTACAATGGTCTATAATATCACGAACAGCACCTAATGGTGTCCACCATAATACATTAGATACACCTGTATAACTATCATAGTAGGAAATACAAGTAACTGCATTATCATGTTCACCACCTTGTTGCCACTCCATATCCCAATAGATTTTTCTAAGGTCATACTCTGGCATATCATGTATGTTATCAACAGCATATCTGTATGAGTATGCTACATCTGCTTCATACGTTTTATTAAATTGATTCTTTAATGTTTTACCATACCACGGTTTAGGAGGAGTCCACGTAACTTTAGTTAGTTTCTTCTTCTCTAAAGAAACATAATCACCTTCTTCATAACTAACATTGATAGTGAAACTTTGTCCGTATTCTTTAACAGACATTCTTTTTATTCTATTAGCACTTTGCTCTACAAAGAAATAGGGAGGGGCTTCTTCGTAAGAAACCTCCTCCACTACTCTTTTATTATTTTCATCTCGCCATCTAAGGCCAATCATATTATTCTTATCTACAGTGCTTATTATCATTTCAATCACTTCTAACGTATGGTGCTACCACCATCTTTCTACTTTCCCCAATTAACATAACAGGTAAGTTATCACCTGTTAATATTGTCATCTCACTATCTATACAAAACTTATCTAATGGTGCAGAAAATGAAACTGTTGCATCATAATCATTTTCTGATAGTAATGATACGTTTACTTCACTAGTATCTGTGCCACTACTGCTTGATGACATAAGTTTAAACTCATTATTCCCACCCCAATGCACAATAGTATATGTTGCTGTGCCAGATACAGAACAAAACTTAACTGCTTCTTTCAATTCATTACCATTAAATGATAATTGACAAGGTAATTCTGTCTTGCCGAATATAGCCTTACCACCATGCTCATAGTCAAATGACATAATCATAGTAATTAGATTCATATTAGTATGCTCTAACAGTCTTGGTAATTTAACTGTTTTAACTAATCCTTTAACTTCTAACGTAGATTGATTAAATCTTAATGTAAGATTTACACATTTCATATTCTTAACGTATTTCATTAGTTTCTCTATATCAAATATAAGCATCTCTTCTACTACTGAGATTTGTTCTTCAATTGGTATTATAACACTCAATGCTGTTTTATCATTACCGTTCAATAACTCTAACTCTTCACTTCTAACAATTGCTACACAGGTATTACTGATAACATCAGTCTTAGAAGTAGTAGAGGACTTATATTTACCTTTAAGCCAAATTGCCTCTATTGCTTCTATAAATGATTTAGTATTCACTTGAATACTATTCAAAGAGTTCCCTCTCGTAGTTCTGTTATTCCGTTCCATTTGTTCTCACCATTTGTTGTAAAGATAGTCCATTCGTTTCCTACAAGAGTTGGGTTTGTTTTACTTGCATCTAACCTAGCAATGTAGTTAGTCTGCTCACTATCACCATTTCTTCTTAATTCCTTTCTAATATGAATCATTTGAACGAACCTTGCAGGTGTTGATTTATGCCAATCAGGTGTATGACCTATCGGTGTAGGCACGTTGATATTATCATACAATGGTTTCATGTGTGTAATTAAAAATCTATCACATTGTAGATTACAAACTAAATCCAATAGTCTATTGTATACTCTATTTCTAATTTTCCAATCAAGAGTAGATACCTTAACTGAATCAGTAGCATGAACAACTGTTCCTTCTCTTGTCTGTTGTTTAACTAGCAACTCTCTTAATACATCACTAGAACCTTCAAAGGCTTTGTCTACACCATCTAAAACAAAAGTGCATATACTTCCAGGTTCTTCTGTTAATGCTTCCTTAGCCAATTGACAGAAACTACTTGCATTCTTAAACGTAATTTCCCAATTAGTAGAACCATCTGCTCTCATCTCAATAGGGTCAAAGATAACTATATTCTCATCTCTATCCCAACAAGAATCCCATGTAGGTTCTGCGCCTCTATCAAAATCTAAGATGTATATTTTCTTACCTTCTGCTATTTGTTCTTCAGTCCTAGAGTCTAATACTAGACCTGTCTTACCTGTCTTTGGGTTGCCTGTAATAGAACATAGAAGATGACTTCTATCTCTATCCAATCTTGCCTGTATTTGTGCGAGTATCTTTGCCTTCTGTAGTGCAAAGAAATCGTCTTCATCTTCTTTATGTGCTTCTCCTTTTCTATCTTTTGTCCAATCCATAATTTTCATCACCTATATTTAAATCAATATTTCCATTTTGTGTCCATTGTTCTACAATGTTTCTTACATCAGTCTCGCTGACTTTCAATCTTATTTCTTTACTTGAGGGTAAATGCATCTTAAGCCAATATTCATTGGTTTCTTCATTCAATCTCATAGTTAGAAACTCTATGGTATCAAGTTCCACTGCGAAACTTGAACCATGTATTATTCTATCTGTTATTTCATACATATTTTTTCTTCCTTTATTTGGTTGGGGGCTTTGCACCCCCTCGTTGGTCGCTACTACCAATAAGATACAATTGGTTTCAGAACCAATCTAGGTCTTCTTCTTCTGCCTCAAATGGTTCTGCTACAACCCCCATGTTGTTAATGCAAAGTATTCCACTAAGGTTCAAAGAAACTTCTCTAAAACTACCATCATCGTTTCTTCCTTGTGAAGTCCTACCCACAACTAAAACATTTGAATTAATTCCAAAGTCTAAGTCTAAGTGTGCAGGTATCCAACAAGTTGTTCCCGCCCATGAACCGTCATAACTATAATCCGAGTTTACATCGGTAATTGTTATTCTTCGACTACCTAACCTATTAGGTGTCATGTTCATGCTAGTAACTGTTCCGTCTGTTATTACAAACTTCTCAGCATAGTTTCTATCAGCAACATTAGTATGATACATACCAACATCAATCAATGGGCTATAATTATTCATAGCATGTTCCATTGTATAATTCTGCATATCAGAAACACTTGGTTCTGGTAATTTACTACCTTCTTCTAAATCAGCATTATACTTCAAACTGTTTGCTGTGCCATCCTTGAAACCATATATACGGTTTGGGTTATTACTATCTTTAATTACTTCCATACTTAGAAGTTTAAAGGTTCTTGGTGTAAATGTCTTAGCAGATGTTCCCTTGTAAGAGAAGTAATATAGATTACTTTCACCATCAACTTCACCCAAGAATACCCCTTGCATTCTGCTTTGACTAGCAGGTAAAGGTTTACCGTATGCCTTGTTCTTTCTTTCACCATAAGCAGGTATGTTATCCAATGGTATTACCCACTGTCCAAACTCTACTTCGTGGCTATTATCAGGTAATGCTGATAGAGTTTTATCTTGTTGTTCACCATTGTGCATTCTTGAGATAACATAACTCTCACCTTCTTTCCTAGCAGTAGCAACTTTTCCTGTGCTAAATGTGCCATGTTGGTCTCTCTTATATTCGCCAAGAATCTGTTCATTTCTTCTAGCACCCATATCCATAGGTTCGCTAACTGAGATAAAATATCCTACTGCATCTTTAATCAAACTATTGCTTTGTCGTGTTTCTTGCTGTGGTGCATCTTTATATTGGTAAGCACCGCTAAACCATTGCCTGAATAATGAACGTGCTAATAACACATCACCAACAGGGTCGAGGTTATTTGCTTGGCATATTTCCATATACTTTGCTTCTACCTCACTTACTTCCATCTGCAACATTTCTGCTGCCTTGTTTACTTCATTTACTATTTGTTCTTCCATTTTTATTACTTCCTTTTTTTCTTTCTAGCCATTTCTTTTTTGCTTTTTTATACGATTCCCAAGATTGGCTCATCTTTCTTCCTCGTTTAGTATTCGCATTACAATACTATTATCCTTTACGGACACCGTTAAGTGTGCGAATGCATGTTTACTATCATCTAAATAAAGTCTAACTAATGTATCACCATCAGCATTATTTATCCGAATGTCTTCACAACGTATGCTGTTTGTAGCATAGTCTTTACTACCTGCATATACAGGTTTTTCTGTTTTCATCATTTCATCAGCATAGAATGCATCAGCATCCATGTCATTTTCAATCATTCTTTTTTCCTCCTTTCGTGTATGATTTCTAATACTGCTTCTGCGCTAATGACAATACCTGCCAAAACCCAGAACGTATCAGAATCTACTTCTATTACTCCCATTGAGTTTAGTATAGGCAATATAATTAATGCCATACCTCCCAATAGAATTATTTCATACCTTAACATAAGGTGTTTGAAATCTTCTTTGTCTACTTTACCATCATTGTTAAAGTCAAATAATTTCTTCATTCTTTTTCCTCCTAATAATATTGTCTATCCTTTGTCATCCACCAATATAATATAAACGTAAATATAAGTAATACTCCAACATCCATTATATCATCTGTCCTATCATCCAAGAAGATAGTATCTTTGGTGTCATATTATTACTTCTCCATTCGGCTTCACCTATAACTCTAAGATACTTAAACTTCTGGCCGTTATCTAAATCATTCATATCAATCACCGTATCATGTAAACTTTGACATATTACTTTCATATCTACCGATAAGTATACTAATTTATGCATTTGATTGAGAGCCTTATTATAATCTTTATTTAGAACCAATGACATTATTTCTTTGTAAGGTGCATGTGTTCTTTCTATTAGTATTGTTATCGGGGTATCACTATTAACTGAGGCTTGAAGTTCAGTTAGTCCCCTACGAATATCACCTTGAAGGCTACTAATAAAGGTGTCGAAATCTGAAGAATCTGGCGTGGGTTTCCCTTCTCTTTCCAAGACAGATACCAAAACTTCTTTCACATCGGCATCGGATAAACGGGTAAAATGATAATTAGCACACCTAGATTGTAGCGGCGGTATTATCTTATGTCTACGATTACAAGTAATTATGAATCTACAATTGTGGCTGTATCTTTCCATCACACGCTTTAGTGCATTCTGAGCATCAGGAGTCATACCATCCATTTCATCTAGCAGTATTATCTTGTGAGGCACATCACCTATTTTCATAGACATGGCTATATCTTTTATTGTTGTTCTTACTGTCTCTAACTTTCTATCATCTGATGCGTTAATCTCAAAGAAGTTTGATTTCTTATTGTCGCCTAGTAATTTATTAGCAATCACATGAGCCGCCGCAGTTTTACCTACACCTGCTACACCGTATAGTATAACATTAGGCATGGTTGTAATAACACCATAATAATCGGTTCCCCAATGTGTTGCATCAGCAACAAACTTATCTTGTCCTATAATTTCATCTAATATCTTAGGCCTGTATTTTTCTGTCCATAACATTCTTATTCCTCCTCATTTCTATTTCATTCATTTTTATATTGTAATGGTTTTTAGGCCACCATTCTGGCTCTTGTGTTTTCCATTCTGCAAACCACCACTTATCTTCTATGTAGTAGTTGCGATATTTATCTGCTACTGACATATCGTCAAACCCATCTAATTTTCTACAATTCATATTTGGGCTTATAGCCACAGCAAATGGAGTTAAACCAATATCGGGCAATACATCTAATACAGATTGCCATGTATCTTGATACTCTAATAACGTAGTTTCTACTTTATGTTTCTTACCATAACGTATAGTATATTCTTTACATAATGCATCTGTGTGGTCTAACAAAAATTGAAAGTTATCTTTACTTTTTCTAGCCCATATAGTGCAGGGATGGTTTAACATCACAGGTTTATACGGACTATTGAAACCTAAATGGTTTGCATTAGTTGAAAGCATTTGCATACTTTCAGTTGGCATTTTTACTACGTGCTTGTTTATCATAAGTTTAGCACATTCTGTTGGGTCATTGTCTAAAATAAATATATTCATTGTTTTTTCCTCCTACTAATTGGCACACCAATAAATCTCCATTTACCGTAGCCAAGACTTGTAAACATACCTGTATTTCTTAATAACATTGGTAGTTGTCTACTATCAGTTTGAGTTTGCTTATGTGGTCTATTAGTCCCTATTGCCTTTCTAGTATTAAGAAACTCTACACATTGAGTAATGTGAAACTGTTCACGTTCTTTCAAGGTATCAGCAAACTCATGTATTGCTATCATGCGATATGTATTCTTATTATGTCCTGCCATTAAAAATCACCTAATGTTAATTGTGAAGCATCTGTCTTCTCTACTTTTACTTTCTTGGTAACGCCAACCTTTACTCTATCTACTTTGGTTAGTTTAGAATAAATGTAGTTTTGAAACTCAGGGTCTTGTTTTAATAAATCAATTAAGCCATAATCTATTTTTCTAAGACCTAGTTTTCTACAAAGAAGGGGGCGTTTATCATAAGTCCTTCTTGAAGGGAATGTAATTTTCCCCGTATATTTCCCATCATGGGAATAGCCCAATAATTCAAACAAGTAATTTGAAGACCACTTGCGCTTGACCTTAGCATCAAGATATGATATTTTAGAAATACCTACTACATCTTGTAACCAAGATAATATCTGCTCATCAAAAGGCTTGTTGTGCTTTAAATGTTTTATCACTAACTCTCTATCTTTATTCTTAGCGAAGTCATATGTTAAATCAAATATGCTCTTATCCAATTGATAAGTGTCAATCGTTCTATGCAAACAACCCTTCTCTAGTAATTCTTTATTCACATGATTTGTGCTACCTGCTCTCTTTAATTTACACATTGTAAATATAGATTTAGGGACATCTTTTTGATTTAGTGATGTCAAAACTATTTGTCCTTTATATTCTAATAGAGTTTTAGTTATCAACTCTATGTTAGGTTTAAAGTGAACCTCTTCGATTAGTATGCCTCTATCTCTAGGTATACTAAAATTATCATCTATGTCATATTCATCTGCATATTTAATAATAGGATTAACAGGCAACATCTCTAATGCTTTAGTTGTTTTACCTGTGCCTGTTTTTCCTACTATTATTATTGCTCTATTTGTATTTATATTAATCATTTTTATCCCTCATTGCCATAATGTCTGTATATTCAGCACCACAGTTAGGACATTCTACTTCCAGAAAAAAACACTTGGTTCCGTTAGGTTCTAGTGATACGTTTGTAGAGAATGCAATGTATCTAAAATTACATTCTTTACAGCCATGTTCAAGCGTTTGCTTGACAGACTTTTCTAAAAGCACAATGTCATCAGAAGTAAAGTCCTTCATCATAACTCTCCTTTTATTTGTAAGATTCTTTCTAAACCTTCTAAGGTATGATGTTTACCTTCGTCCATAAGAGTAATTACTTCTCTAAAATCACCCCACGCATTCTTAGCATCGGGCATATTTTTAGGAATTAATTCCGATAGTTTCCAAAGATTTACTAAACCGCTAATTGTTAGTATGGGTCTAGGTCTACTTTTATGTTCTATCTTTTTATATTTAGATTCAATACCTTTCATTAATAATGCTCGCTCTATCCATATTAGAAAATTATCAGAGCCTCTTATGTTTACTCTAACTCTAACTCTATATCCTATTTGAATACTATCTGAGCGACCAATATGTATTTCTGGTTTAGCGATTGATACTAAAATACCTCGCAATTCATCAGTATTAAATGACATCATTTCCCCTCAAATATTCTTTATATTCTTTTGCTATTCCTTTATGTGAAGGCCAATAACCATCACCTTGATGCATACCCAATTGTAGGTTATACCAATGATTGGGAGTTATCCTATCATCATTTCTATACTGTGCATTCTGTTGTGCTTTCACGGCTAAGTCTCTAATTAAAGTGTCTAATTGTTCAGCAATAAAATAAGCCAAGTCATGTGAAACGGGTAAATCTATCTCATCTTTAATTGCTTTCATATAATGAAAACGTGTCATTTTCTTCCTGTTCATAGGTGGCGGTTTTGGAATTACTAGTTGATTATTTTCATCAACATAGGGAACCAATTTAACATCCATTTTTTTCAATCTACCCCGCTTGTCTTCACCGACTCTTTGTAAAAACGCCACGCTACCTTCGATTTTTACACAAGTATAAGGTATTGCTTCGATTAATGTCATAGACCCGATATCTATCATAACATCATCTCCCTAACTGTTTGTATGGTGTCCACATCACTAGCAAACTTATCATGTCTTACTCTCATGCTTCTAGGAAATCTTAATCCTATATTACCATCTGCATCATTCGTAACTAAATCACTTGTTACTTGTAATACAATTCTAGGTAGGAAATAATACACACCATTATCCATTCTATCAATGCTCTTTCTAAGTTCATTAGTTAGCCATACTAATTCTTCATCAGAAAACCCTGTACCTACTTTACCTACATTGACATAATTACTACCTTCTTTAACTGATATACCAAATGAACCAAACAACCCTGTTCTTGTTCCTTTACCATATGTGCCAGAAGTTATTACTACATCTAATTCAATGCGTGGTGGTTTATATTTCAACCAACCTTTACTTCTTTTACCTGCCTCATAAATCATAGATGCATCTTTAATCATTATACCTTCATAGCCCCAATCAATTGCTTTGTTATATGCTGATTTGATAGTGTCATCCTCAAAGATATGTGTTTGATATTCTTTAGGCACTACTTCTAATAGTTTCTTCATTCTTACTTCTTGTGTTTCTACCAACAATGAGATTCCATTGAAAGATAATACATCAAACACAGCAAGATTAACAGGACATTCTCGCACTGCCTCCGCTTTGTCTTTCTTGTGGACTCTCTTACCTAACATCTTGTGTTCAGCAGGTGAACCATCTCTATTGATAGGATATATTTCACTATCTAATATCATATCTCCATTAAACTCTTTGACTATCTCAACAATATCTGGGTATTGGTCTGTTGCTATATTGCCTTTACGATTAAAGATAATTATGTGTTTATCCTTCTTATGTATAATATACCTATTACCATCATACTTAATATCAATAATATACTTATCTGGTTTTTCAGCACCTTTTCTAGCCTTTGCTAGCATAGGAGTTACAAACTGCCCGTGTTTTAGTTTACATTCAGGAACATTACCTGCTTCTAAATCTAAACATATCTCATATAATGAATTGTATTGCGCGTATTTATTAATCTCTCTTACACCTTTACCATAATACCTAGCCATTGCCTTCTTTGGAATTGTAGTATGCACTCCGTTTCTTGGCTTGTGTAGCCAATAACGTAGAAACCACTTCTTCTCTCTAGCACTCATAAAAGACAACGCTTCGGAAAATAAATCATATGAATGACTATTGATTCTTGAACAATCTAAACTTAACAAACGATGTAGTTGTTTAATTGATAGTTTAGAATCGTTCTCATTACCTGTATCTAATTCATAGACTGCTTCTCCTATGTCGCCCCATGTATGGATGTATGAATCTAATTCCTCATCAAATATACCTAGTGCTTTAGCAACCCATGCCTTTGCCCTAGTTTCACCTATGTTATTCACATCATACTCTAGTGCAAGTATCTGTATTACTAACGCCTTATCATCACCAATAAAAGCACTTAAAGAATTACTTAACTCTTCTACTTGTTCCTTTGGTGTGATTCCTTCTAATCTCTCATTCATTCTTGAAAATATGCTCAATGTCATTTTTATTACCTCTATTTAATTTTATTATTTGCTTCGCCCATGCTGTATAAACGTGGGACTTTCTTATGGCTTTATCGCCACCATTACTATAATCAATTAGTATTGCTTCTAACAGCGAATCTAATTCTACTTCCATTATTTCACTCATCAATTCGTAAACACCTTCACGAACATGAGTCTTTGGTGGTAGTTTTTCTTTAATTTTCTCTTTCAATTTCCTTTGACTTATTATCATTTTTACCAACTATCTTTTCTAATGCCCTAACTAATGTTATGGCTTCTTCCATATTTACTCTTAACCCTTTACGGGTAACTGAGCCGTTGTTATACCAACGCATATCAACGATTTCTATATTCCAATACTCTCCTGTCCTTACTACTAATTCTTGTGTAGCACTTCTAGGTATTCTTGCTATTATCTTTTCATTATTCATATTAACTACCTTTAAAATCTTTTAATTCTTTATTGGTGTAGAAGTATCTAGGTGAAGCAAACTCATCTAACCTATTGGCTATCCAAACTGCCCCACCTAGACTACTAACCTGAACAATCTCATATTGTCCAACGCCACCATCTTCTGATTTATCTATTATTTCCAGAGTATTAACTTCTGGAACTAACCCTGTAACTCTTGTTAATTCAGATGCTATAACACTTAGATTATCTGAAACATACTTTATGATATGTCCCCTTTGTATAGGTATTTTAGCATCTACTGTTATCAACAGTTTTCCTTCAAACTCACATACTTTACAACCAAGTCCTTTCTTTCCTTCTTCTAAGGAACATATAGGACATGGCACTTCAGCAGGTAAAGGTGCGGGAAAACGTATAGTTACAGCATTAGTCTTCATTCTCTTCCATCCCAAACTCGATACTCTACTTCATAGTGAACAGTTATATCAAAAGGGAATGAGGCAAACTTAAGTGTAGCATCACCCCAATCAGGTGCTAGTCCTTCGTTAAAGTGTAAGCCATCTTGTTCTAAGTAACCATTCATGTTAAATGAATAATTGTAGAACCTAACGGTATTATTAATTACTTCAAAACTAAGATGTTCTGCTGTATAGTTAAACCTTTTAACTTCTAATAAACCATACGTCCTGTTAGTTTCTAACAATATAGTAGGTGCTTCTAGTAAGGTTAGGTTATCAGTAGTGTTATCAAACACTAGAGTAAAATTACCTGATAGTATAACCCAATCCTTCTGGATAGTATCATCTTCACTATACACATCATCAGGGTCAGGTATTGCATCTGCACACCCTGCTAATAATGTAGACAATATTAACAAAATCATCATTTGAGCCTTCATTCTTCTTCACCTCCACCTATCTGTCCCCATGCAAACTGTGTCCATTCATGATAATCATTACCATCAGCGTCATACCTGAAGTACGATGTTTGCTTCTCACCATTACCTATAACAGTAGCGGAGTTTAAAAATCTATGGTACATATTAATAGTATTCATATCTGTGCCACTCCAAAACGCTTGTCCGAAAGGATGAGTATGAATCCATTCTTTTAATGGAAACTTCATACCTGCGATTCCTTCTTCTTGTCCACCAAATGTAACATAGCCTGGATTTCCAGCACTAATATGGCACTTATCGTTACCATCAATTACTATCTGAATCTCTCTAGGTTTATCGAAAGCATTTGTAGACATTTCCCAAATTGCTTTATGGAAATCATCTATTGTTTTCTTAAGTTGAGACCTGTGTATTAGGCATACATCTTCGTATTTTGATTCTATTATTCTTTTCCAATCGGGAATTAATTCCTGAAAGTCATCTCCTCTATAATCTACAAGATTAGTCCTTCTTCCTGTGTAATCTATTTCTTTACCATTAAGCATACAAATACCATCCTAAGTATGAACATCCAAGTATTGTTAATAGTGCTACAATCCTAACTGTATACTTGTAGTCTTTCTTTGTAGAAAGTATTTCTACTGTTTCTGCAACATTATTCACTTGTTCTTCTTTCAATTCTTCTTTTACTTCTTTTAGTTTACCATTAGTTGCCGCTAACTCCGCTTCATTTTGTTCTATGATTTCAGTTATCTTTTCACTAATTTCTTGTGCCGCTTTTGTTGGGGTAATAGTTTCTTTGATTTCTTCTACTACTTCTTCTTTCATTTGTTGAACCTTCTCAACATAAGCATCCCCTGTCAAATCTTTTGCAGGTGTTTCTTTAATCAACTTACGATAACGTGTAGCGCAAGCCGCTTTACTTCTACCTAATTCTTCTGCTATCGCATCTCTATGCTCTTTAACAGGCCAACCTTGTAGTATTTGTTCTTCTTCATCTTTTGTCCATTTTACCATATTATCAACTCATACGTTTATTATATATTTGTCCTTTACTTCATCACCTGCGAACCATCGTTGCATCCATTGTGCGCCATAACCCGCAATTGCTACGTGAGTGAAGTGTAAATCCTCTGTATTTAAGGATTCATTAAAGTTCTCTCCTTGACAAGAGAAAGAACCTTCTGGCCCATTTAGTAATGTTTCACTAAAATTGCCCTCTGTAAGATAACTAATCAAAGCACCATTTCTACCTTGCGCTCTAAGGTCTAACCAATGTGTTTTACAATCATCTTTGAACCCTTGAGCATACAAGAGTTTTCTTACTGCTAGATTATCAGCACAACATATTATTAAATCAAAACCTTCTAATTGTTTCTTAGTTAATATCGGATATGCTTTACCTTGACTCAACCCAACATCAGCCAAGTGATTCATACAAGTAGTATTGATACGCATTGCAGTTACTTTATTCAATCCAATATCACCATGATTAAAGTTTTGATAACTGATGTTTTTCAAATCAACAGTATCAGGGTCATGCATGTAAATATCATACAACCCTGTCCTATGAAGTAGAGGGGTTAGGAAACTACCTATCCCGCCTACTCCAATCACTAGCACCTTTCTTTTTGTTTTTGTTTTCATTATTATTGTCCTCCTATTCTTATACCAGATACAAACTCTTCCACAGTTAATACTTTCAGTTTATCTTTCTGTAAGTTTAACATGGGAAATAATTTCTTCGCAATTAAACGCTGTGCAACTGCTGAACAATTACAAGCATTACATATTACTTCTTGGGTATATTCTGGTTTACCCTGCGCTCTTAGTAGAGATGTTATCCATATTCCTGTAGCCATATAACTTCTTGAGAAGTGTATGTCATGTTCTAATACTAACTGATGCAAATACTCTACTACTATTCTACAATCACTTGTAAACTCTCTACTTGCATTTAAGTCATTACATACTCTATCAATCCACGGAGAGATAGGCATACTTTGTAATACACTAGATTTACCTAAGAACCTAGCAAGATGTCTAGCATATTTAGACACCTTATGTGGGTTTTCATTATTTGCAGTTGCTAACTCATTAATGCTTATAGGTAGTCCATATTCTCTAAGACATATAACTACTACAGCACATGCTCTTAGAGTTAATGGAATACCTGTAAACTTATGGTCGAAGTATAATCTTCGATAATAAGAATGAACATTCTCTTTCAATCTAATGTTAGGTAGATATGGGGATAAAACCATATTACATTCCATAAGTCCTCGGTTGATTGAAATATCTTTCTTGTTCCTAAACCTTCTTTGGGTTCTTTTCAAAGAACTAATTAAGTCTGTATTATTGGTGCGTTCTTCCCCAATGAATGAACCCAATGCTCTATCTGCACCTTTAATAAAAATACCTGCACCTAAATTATAGTGATGGTCTGTTGATACTATTGTTCTATTAGTGTCCTCAAAGATATGAGTAACCTGAACAAAGCCACATGATACACATATTCGTTCACCTAACCTATCATCAAACATAAACTCATTACCTTCACACTCTATACAAATGCTACTCATAGCAATTCACTCCAATTCAATGTCTTTGCATCTAATTCTGCTAATGGTATGTTAGTTGTTTTATATATCCTACACTCATCATTTTCTTCAGTGCAACCATCTGGTATATATCTATCAATAGTATGTATTAATTTAACAGTTAATTTATCGTTTAATAAAGCCAATGCTCTTGAAGCAAATTGGTCTCCTAAACTTGAATTAGAATGTATGTTATCAATGCAAATTGGGCCTTTAAAAACCCCTTCATCAGAGGACATAGTATCATAAAAGTATACTGATACTTTCTGCGTGGCACTACCTCTACCTAATCCTGTTGCTGTTATAGCCCAATCACCTAACTTACCTGCAACAAACATAATGGTTTTATTTTCTACCTCTATGATATTAATTCTATCTGGATACTTAACAACTAAACTAGCCATCAATTCTTTTGCTCGATTCTCTATTAAATCCTTAGTCCTATTCTGAACAAGAAACTCTTTCATCAAATCTAACTGTGAATTAGTGGGTTCTTCACCCATAGTCATAGTCCACAATCTTTTAGGTGAAGCATTCCTCCATGTTTTAGAACGAGTATGTCCTAGATAGAAATAATTTACCATAGTATCTAAATCTTCGACTGATAGTGAACCCCAAATACCATCCGATACTTCTATTGCTACTTCTGAAGTGCCTATTAATTCAGCATTAAGTCTACAATGAACCTTCTGTCTGGTTTCCATATCAAAGAACCAAAATGGGATTCGATTTTCTAAAACATAGGATACATTTTCAGGCAATGTCATCATCTTCATTAAGTATGTTAATAGGCTAACTCCATCGTTGTCTGATGTAGAACGATACAAATATCTTGACATAGCAAACATTAGATTCTTCTTCTTAATCCTTTGATTCATTAACTTATAGTAGGTTTTACCCTTCTCTATCATTATAGCCATATTACCTGCATCTGGTAAAACAATAGCAATCTTAAACTCATCAGGTGTTCCAAAACGCCTGCTGTATCTTCTATTTCCCCAACCGAAAAGAAACTGTAATGTTTTCTGAATCTCTTGAATAAGAGGTTCACCTTTAGCATATCCGCCTGATTGATTTTGAACAGATACGGAAACAACTGAATCACCTCCATATGAATGCTCAATCATGTGGCCGGAGTGTCGTCTACCTTGAGCAAAATGTGGATTCCATGTTCTCGCTACTTCTAACATTAAAGTCTCTATTTCATATGTAGAATAAACACACACATTAGTAGTTTGGAAATCTGTAGCAGAATCACTAGCACCGAATATTTTTAGTTTAAACTTATATTCATTACCATAATGACTAAACATTAGTTTCACCTTTCCAACCTTTAGGTTTGATTAGAAATCCTCCAGATACGCCTATAATCTCTTTACCATCTTTACGGGCTTGCGCTCTAAGTTTCTTATTCACATCAAACCAACCTCTCTTTTGTAGGGCTAGTAAGTAATCTAAATCACAACCTGTCATCAGACAATAAACTAATACTGCATCTTTAGGGAGTTTAGTAAAGGAGTTCCATGAATAATATTTACCATTAATACATGGTCTTTCTAATCCATTACCTTTCCTTCTACCAAAACCATCAGATTTATTTCTGATTCTGTTGTTATCTTTTAGATATTTCTTAAGTCCTTTAAGTAAGTCTGATTTCATAAATGAATCATACTTCGCTTGTAATTCTTCTTGTTGTTTTATTTCTTGTTCATTTTTATTGTTTTGCATTTAGATTCCTCCTTAGTTTCTATTTCGACATATTGTATATCTTTAACAAAGTATCCATTGTCTAATCTAGTGGTAAACTTATTTACAGGTATTACGCTGATAAACTCTAACTCAAGTCTTTTACGCTTCTCGTTATATCTATATTTCCATATGATATGTCTGTCTTTCCATCTGGTGCATTGAAACTTCTTTCTCTTTGCTTTCTTCTCTATTGCCGATGCAATCTCTAACACATCTTCTACTTCAGCACCTGGGATTCTCTCAGTTAATCGTTCCATAAAATGGGGTGTAAACACAGCCCAAAAATAATGGAAGCCATCGTCTTTAATCACCTTATGCATTTCTGCTTCAAATGGTTTAAACTCAGCACCACACGCTTGACATATCATTTTTCCTTTCATATCTAAATTGAACTTATTACATCCACATTTACAATCACTAAACTTCATTTTTATTCGCCTCTATATATTCTGCAAGTTGTTTCAATTCTGCTATCTCCAAGTAAAACTTGCTATTACTTGGTGATAATGATGATGCTATAAATATTCTTCTAACAAAGTTAAGATAATATTCAGCACCACAATTACCATCTATCACATCAGTTGATGCTTGTATAAAAGAATCAACCATCTGGTCTTTATTCCTGTAAGCATATTTACCCACACGGTCTCTTGATGAGGGTAGAATATGCTCAACAGTCATTACCTTCTCTAGTAGAAAAGGGTATATCATTTTAACATCAGTAGATGTGAAACCTTTGTATTTGTAATGATGATTATATCTCACACACACCACCCGCACAAGCAGGGTCTACGCCAAAATTACTATCATCTTCATACTCTATTATTTTTGTTAAATCTACTTCTTTAAGATATTCAAACATTCTATCATATGTATCTTTATCACATGATTCAAAAGGTGCTTGAACATATACACTATCATCATTTGGAAAGCATGATAGTCCATTGTAGAAATGTCTGTTATTCCACATCCATGTTCCTACGTCATCCCATTGGTCTTTGTCAATGTAAACTGTTGCAGATACATTGTGAGTATTCTGGCCGTTACTATGACCGTGTTTAACCCAACCTACTGAAGTCTCCTTCACTCTCTCTAAGAAATCAAAGGTGCTTTCATTCCTTTTGATTAATGCACCTTCTGGTGCTTTCTGCGGTATCTCTATTATTCTACCATCAGGGTTAAACTCATCATCTACAATAAGTTCAGGATGGTTGTTAGTTAGATATGTGCAGATTGCTTCTGTCTTACCAACTCTAATTCTTCTAATATAATATTCATCATGCCAAGCATGTATTCCTGATGAGGAACCTAATACCATAGAAGCAGTCCCAGATGGCTTAACACAAGTTACTCTTGCCGCCGGATTAATACGCAACATTGTAGCCCAATGTCTATTCACTTCTTTAGCCATTACAGCCATTCCTGTAACGTCTAATCCCTTCAACCTATTAGACGCTAATCCTGTCATAGAAACACCTAGCAGTGCGTCTTTTTCAGTAGTAGTCCTCCATATATCTCTAAGGTAATGGAAGTCAGTATATGTTGCTTGCATTGTGCCTAAAATAGTTGCCGCTTTTACTCTCTCTTCTAAGTCCTCTTGGCTTTCTACTGTTGATGAATTAACTTCTGTAAGATTACAGAATTGATATGGTCTAAGTGCTATTTCACAACAAGGATTTGTTCCCCAATCTTTGTCATTAGTTAGGTATATTCCTGGCTCTCCAGAACCACCTGCTTGCACACGTTTCCACAATCCATCAAAGAATGGTTTAGTTACTCTATGTCTTAATAATACAGCAGAATTATTTGCTCTAAATCTTTGTGCATTATCAACATAGAAATCACCTGCTTTACAGTTAATCATGTGTTGGTCGTCAGCACTAAATAAACTAATTAATGCGGCTCGTCTATTACCACCTGCTGTAACTGCATCAGCAATATGACACATAATATCATGACATTCTAATGTTGTAAGTTTATCACCATTAGTTTTGCTTTGAAGTATATGTTCTACTTTAAGCATACATTCTTTCAATGGTTGTGGGCCAGGTGCTTGACCTCCTCTAGTTTTGAGTCGTGTCCCTTTAGGTCTAATATCATCATAAATGAATCTAGGAGTTTGACTTAACTCACCTGTATATGACCTAAACAATTCTTTAACTGCATCAGCCCAACCAATGATAGAGTCTTGAATTACTATCTTTCTTGTTCTATTAACATTTGGTAATTGTATCTCAGGTAGTTGTTCTACATGGTGTCTTTGAACAGAGTATCCTACTCCTGTCCCATTCATCAATAAGAACATACATTCATGAAAGCATTCTGCTGAATCTACTGGCATATAAGCACAGTTGTAAATTGAATTAGGTGATACTTCTATTGCCTTACCTGCATATTGCATTGAACGCATTGATGGAAGTATTTTGTGAGTAACTACAAAGTTATCATAAATGTTTATGATTTCTTTTCTCATTAACTCTCTCATATCTTCGCCGGTAGCAGGTAAAGAATCAATTTTTCTTAGATGCATTTGCATATTTCTATCACAAATCTCTTTCCATGTTTCTTTCCTAAAGTCAGATGGAAGCCATTTAGCATATTTCATATATACTGTAATGTCGCTCATTATCTTACTTGCCTTGTCGTCATCATTTGGTTTTTTGATTGTATTTATTTGTTTACTCATATTAGCACCTCAATGCTTGTCTATATGGCATTTCTGCTAGATTGGTGAATGCCGCCACCCATTGACCGTTCTTTTTAACAGTCCATTGTTTTTCCATTTTAATCTCCCACTTTGGAAATGTGGATATTGCTTTGGTTCCATATCTTTTCTCTAATTCTGAAAAGTCTGTATAAGTTTCACCTTTGTAGGTGATACTCATCTTACCATCACAAACGATAACAGCCTTATGACTGAAAGCGAATACATGACCCGTAGGATAAAAGTCTGCTCTAACAACAGCCATGTCCTTGTAAGTCAAGAAATCTTCTTTTGCATTCCAACCGAATATTTCCATCAGCGTAGGGAATACGTCTTTATCTATAAAATTAATATTGTCTTTAAGCATGATAATGCCTCTTGGTAGGAGGGTGGGTAGTGAAGGCATCTACTACCCAACCCTCAAGATGGAACGCTTACTGTGTTCCGCCGACTATTGCCGGAATAAGGTCTACTGATGTTACAGTATCCCAACTTACTTCTGAAATCATTTCTCTTGATGTCAAATCACCATCAATAATCACCCAATGAGATGGGTGGTCGTTTATCTGGTCTATTACTTGTGATGCCGTTTGGCTCACTAATTCTGTATGTCCTGTTTCATTAATTATTGTTAATAACATTTTCATTTCCTCTTATTTTTCTCTTATTAAGGTAGGTCTATTAACCTTACCTCGACTCCTCAGATGCTACTCTTACATCGCGTTTTGTTTCTATCAATCTTGCAGTTAGCAAGTTGATTGTTTCTTCATATTTATCTACTAGAACACTTAAGTTTGTGTTCGCATTTAGAATAGTCTGGTATGCTTGACTCAATTGTTGAAGTTGATTCTGTTGTTCAACATTCGATTCAATTAACATATCCAATTCTAATTCTAACTCTTTCTTACTTTTACCTTTATCTTTCTTTTCCATTTTTTCAACTCCAATTTCCTTTTAGTCTTTTAATTTGCTCGCTTGCTTCATGTTTCGTTAGTTCGTCTACATCGCCTTCATAACCTAGCCTAACTAAATACTCCTTCTGCTTTTGAGTTGCTTGTTGTTGTCTACTATCACCATCTAATATATTCCATAGTGTAGAGACTTGTCCTTCCGTCAGGGTATGTCCTGATACTATTAACTTCTTAGCATTATTTAAGAAGTTTTCTTCCCAAGTGTTTCTTCCTTGCTCTTTAATGAATGGTTTTACTCCATAGAAATCACAACATTCTACAAAAAATGGTTCAAATGTAATCTCATGCACTTTATTTGCTACTTTAATTCGCCTTTTTCTTTGTTCATTTCTGATGTTAATCTGATTTTCCTTGTGTTTCTTTAGAGTAAATGTTCTACGTTCAACAAAATCGTCTTCTTTTTTGACAATTGCTTCTGCTTTCTCTACATTAAAGTAGAACATTAATAGGTCATTCCATAGTTTTTGGTTAGGAAAACCCTTTCTATTTATCTGTGCTTTAGGGTTATCTGGGTGATTCCACCTCCAAACTATACTAGCCATTTGATAATCTAAGTCCCCAAAATCATATTTAGATACCTTTCTAATGAAGGTAGTATCTCTATATAATTGTAAGTCAGAGTCATAGTGTCTACCTTTCTTTCTTACATTAACTCGTAAGTCTAGGTCTTTAACTCTATCAAACATTAGTGTGAATTGTTCACCGTTTTCTCTCCACCAAACTTTCTGTTTTAGTGCTTCGACTCTAACATTAATCCACTCTTCAATCATGTCATCAGTTATCATGTCGTCAGACAATGAAGGATTATCTTCCTTGATTGCTCTAAAGATTAGATATGAATTGATGTGGTCTGAACCAACACACTCTCTTGTTCCATTCTCAGTATTAAGAATCTCAAAATGATATACTATATCATGACCGCATAGACAATTGTTCTGATGTTTAGCCGCCCAATCTGGTACTGCACTTAATTGATTCCACCAAACTTCTCCGGTTGCTATCCATTCATGTTTAGCCTCTTCGTAGTTGTCTGATACAGATAACTCAACCATATTCTGGATTAGTTTCTTGTCCCATCTTCCTGTTCCTAATTCTCTTCTCATTTCATCACCGTTACTCGACACTTCTTCAATTCTATATCGTAATACTTGTAGTCTGGTAATATTCTATTACAGCAAGGGCATATCACGCCATCACCTTAACATTACAAGACTTGCATTTTGTTTTATTCATACTTATTATTTTTCCGCATTCGCATTGATTTATTTGCATTTTTATTTCCTCCTTATTCTTTCATCCATTCAAGAAATCTTTCGACATCTTCTGGTTGAATTGTAAACACCGTTCCACTATGTAAGTGAACGTCAATATAAGTAGTTTCATAACTACCCATTACTTTACGTGGTGTTCTTTCTACTACTTCTGTATACGCACAGATTGCACCGTGATGTATTACCGTATGGCCTCTTGCTGTTTTAAACTTATTATTCATTCCTCTTCCTCCTTTACTGATATTAAAAAGACTCGACAATCTGGACATAAATCCACGGCCTGTCTCATCCATTTGTCGCATTCTGGACACTTTATTTTTATTATACCTGACATATTCTACTCCATTGTTTCATACATTCTTTGTTCTTTCAAATGACCTGAAAGCAAGTCATCTATCTTACCGAATAACTCCTCTGAGATGCCACCTATAAGTTTTCTATTCAAAGACAGCCAAATTGTATGACATCTGTTAATTACTACCTTTGGTTTATCATCCTCATCCATCGTTATAATGATGGGAGGCATCTCCTCATTCTCGATATAGGTAAACTCTACTACTTTTCTTTCTTGTGTCATAGCCATATTAATTACTCTCCGATACGCCGCTTTTGTCAAGCATTTCTGACAATGCTTCCTGTTGAGCCATGTTATTTCTTTGAATCTCTAGTTCATTATCTAGGTTCTTCAATCTCATTGTAGCAGAATCTACTACTTGTGATTCTGATAGTTGAGTCCACTTTGGCATGGTATCCCATTCAATTTTCAATATTAATCCGAATGCAATACTTACTACTTTGCCTGTATTTTCGTCTACTATATTCAAGAAGGAGTTAGCCATTGGCATATTTACATATGCTAATGTTCCTTCTATTACACGGAAAGTATCTTTATACTCTTCCGCTTCCTTATACTTGTCATAAGTATAAGTTACTCTCATTCTTTGTGTGTTTTCTTTCTTCCAACTTTTCGTCATTTTAATCATTCCTTTGTTTTAATTCATTGAACCAATTATTTATTGTGCAAGTGCATGGTTCCGCACTCCATTCAGATATCGCTATCTGTTTCATTATTATACCTTTTACGCATTCTCCACATTTCATTCTTCCACCTCTATTTCTTTTAATTGGTAGCCATCTTCTTCTGTGTAATCATACAACTCTTTGAGGATGATAACGCCATTGAAGTCATCATAGGCGTATTTATCATCGAGGTTTTCGTATTGGTCGTGCATGGTATAGTCATCCCTACACATAGTCCAACAATCTGTAATACTCCATAATGCATTACATTCTTTACTTAATTCTTCAATATGTTCAAGCAATTGTTTTCTTGTCATGTTTTCTAATTTCATTCCTCTTCATCTCCAAATGCTTCAGCAATATCGAGTATCAATTGCTTGTGTTTTAACATATCTAATGTTCCGTTAAACCTTTTGTCGTCATCGAAGATAAACGATATTCCCAATTTACCTTTGGGTACAGGGTCTCGCAAGATTAGTATTTGTGTTCCATTATTTATTTCATCTATTATATCCATTTTAATTCCTCTGTTATATTATTGAGTTAGGAAGATAAGACCTTCACATTGCAGTGTGAAGTTGTCAGTGTCGCCTAGTCCTAGTTGCATTTTGATACAACCTATGAGACTTCAAATAACCATTTGATATACCAACATTATTCATCTTTTTAACGGACAAACCTAACTCAACGTGTGAGTTTTACTCTCTCATATTTATGAGTAATAATACAAGATAACCTATCAAGTCTTTAATCACATCTTCATCTGATTCCATACTATCATTACCTTGCACAATTCTATTAATTTTATCATCAATTCTTACCTTGATTTGTTCAGTTGTGTCAGCCGTAGAAAAGACTCTAACTGGCTGTAAAGCGGAGTCGCCATACTGAACATTTTTAGCCAAAAGCATTGTCTTAATTTCATCCATAAGTCCTGCTATTTTGACCTGGTTCTCACCAAGCACTTGCCTGTCTTTTATAGCCTTTGTTTGTGTGTTTGGTAAAGCACCTTGTTTCAACTTCTTTTGTGTTGTTACTGTCTTTGGTGTATAGTTTAAATTATTCATCATAATATGTTTCCTAGACACTTTATCTTTACCATATCTCTTAGGTAAAATACCTAACCCTTGTAGGTGGTAAATCTTAGAAGTTACTTTACTTTGATTAACATTTAACTCTAATGCTATGTCCTTTGTTTTCATACCTTCTTTATATCGTTTAATTATTTTCTTTTCTTCTTTCTTGGTTAATACCATTTCTTTTATTCTCCTTTTTGTGTTAAAAGCAAGCGCGCAATGTCTTCTTGGACAGAATAATACAGCAGTAGGGCAAGAAGCATTTCTAACCTTATTCTAATCCCATTGGAAACACATTTTGCACCAGATACTCTATGATAACTGATACAATTTAACTTGTTTTGACTGTCATTTCTAATTTCTAACGTTTCTAACCCCCCATCAGGGTAGGTAGGTAGGTAGGTAGGTAGGTAGTTGTTATATATATTAGTTAGAAATATTATAATATTATAAATATATAATTTTAACATACTTACTATACCCTAACCCACTCATTTTGAGCAAACTCATTTCCAATCCAAATTAGAAATTAGAAACGTATTCGATAAACTATCATATCATATAGGATATGCCATATTGATATGTGTATAAGATAAGAGATATATTATACATAGATAGCCTTCTCGGTTCATTAATCCTAAACTATGCTTATTCACTGTATAATAAATTAAGCCATTAAATGTAATAGGTATAAATAGGCCATTGGCGGAATGCGTGTTTAACAGGCCATTAGATTTTAATTGCCGCCGACATTACAATCAAATCGAGTTAGTATATATACTGCGCGGCACCACCTCGATGCCCTCGCTCTACAACACGCTATTCTTTTTTTATTACTCTACAACCATATGGTGGCAGAGAGTGTGCATTAAGCACAAGAGAATCGTCCTTGTGCATACCCTAAAAAACCCCTCGGGTAAGTCCTAAACCTTTTCATTCCATTCATTATGGACTACCATATGGTAGCAGATATTCAGGAGATGATATGTTATGAACGACAAAGAATAAGAATATCTGCGTATCCACAAATTGAGGCACATCTTTAGTGTGACCATATGGTTCTAAACTTTGTCCATAGAACCAGAAGTTTTGGAGACAAGAATAGGTATATTTCAACCTATCCTTGCCTACCGTTGTCGCCGACCAAAACTAAAGTTCAGAAGGCGATTATTCCTCCTCCTGAACTTCGGTATAAGATGCACATGCATCTAAGCCGTCAGTAGTACCATCCCATTCTTTGGATTTGAATAATTCTCTAGCAGTTTGCTTGGCTTTAGCCACTAGAGTATTTGCGTAGTCATCGGCATCTAAAAACACAGGTGCGCCTTTAGATTTACCATGCTTTCGTAACAGGGGTTGTGAATAAGTCTGAGTAGTGGTGAAAAACAGATGAGCCGCTTCTCTAATTTCTGCACAAGCAGTTTCAACAACCATACTTGCCTCAATAGACAATAGTCCTTGATTACCTCTTCTCCAGACTACTTGACCTGATGGGAAATCTTTCAACATCGCTTTTACTGATGCCGCTAGTGCGGTTCGGTTTGCGACATTATTATCTCCTGTCTCCATTAGCATGCTTACTAATGTTTTCACATCAATAGGTATTTCACTATCAATATCCCCATCTAAGCATGAGGCTACTTTATTCTTTACATTATTCCAATTACTTTCTTCCATTTTAATTACCTTCCAATAATCCTTTCTTCCCTTTAGTTAGGTCAGCGACATTATAATCTAACATAGTTAGTATATAAGGGGTTCTTGACAAAGTCGAACCATATGGTAGGCTTGCTGAGAAATTAGAGATATATGGCATTAAGCCATCTCCTCTGCAAAACGTAAGTGGGGATACCTCATTTGTGTGGAGAAATCTATCATGAACAAATAATGTATTTCACGGTATTACTAAGGTAGCACTATTATTGCGCTACCTTATTCATACTGTTATGTTCATACATTACCTTTTATCACTTCATGACCCTCCATATGGTTGTAGCGAAGGGATTGTTTCATTCCATCAAGTCTTCAAAGGATGAATACATATACTCTTCTGATATTTCTTTATCAGGCGTATTCAGCCAACGAAGCGCAGATGCAATGATTACAATACCAAGTGTAAGCCCTAAAATCTGGTTCTGTCCAATCTACGATGAACCATATGGTAGGACAACTTTGTTAAGGACTACCTTAAATACTAACTAATATCTATTATAATGTAGACAGCCCACCAATGCTTGACCGCTATCCAACAACGTGATGATGCCATGAGACAATCTAAACGTATTTATTGGAAGTATAGCCACTTGGTTAAGGGCTGTCTCACCCTTTGGTGATTTTAATGAATAACGAAACTACTACTATTATACAACAAGTAAATGCCCCTAAATATGCTATCAAATTAAAGCATATGAAATCAGGACAGAACATTGTCCTCTCTATTGAGGAATTGAAGGTATCTGGTGATGACCTTTCTATGGTTATGTCCGAATTAAGACAGGCTTTAGACGAATATATGTCTATAACGGGGGAATCTGAAGATTAACTTCAGGTTCTATAGACAAAGTTTAGAACCATATGGTGTTAGATAAAACGATACTGTGTAGATTATAATCTAGTCAGTTGGCATTAGGCCAAGTCTAGCACCAGAGGGGCGGATGTTAGGACGGGTAGATGATAAGAATACACTCAAAGACAAAATATATTTTTACAAGGTGCAAAAGGGGGCTTTACAGAGTTTTAACCGATAATATTACGCAGTGGCTTAATGCCACTAAATGCTAAATTAATATCATCTGAATCTGCAAAACCCCACTCTTTGCACTCTCAGAAAAATATATTTTTCTTCAGTTCCATCTTTACACTACCATATGGTTGATTTTACATAATCTACGAAAATGGAAACATTTGCGTAGTTTAGTTAAGCGGTTAGCGGAAGTCAATCCCATTTTTGGCAATCGGGAAATGTCTCGTAGTATTAATCGGTCAGAGCCGCCCTAGACCTCTATACTACGTTCCTTGCTTAATGCAACCATATGGTTATACATTGTTAGTGGAGGAGGTTTCCTCTCGGAACGCCATGTATAATCCTCATTTGGGGGTTTATGTTTTACCCTGTGCTTAATGCACACCCATATGGAAGTAGCGTTGTTGTAATGTGTCATTAAGAACACTTGCTAGGCAAGGACAACGTTAGCGGTTTCCACAATGGGGTAAGTTATAGACCAGTCTATTAACAACCATATGGACAAGAGAAAATACGCATTAAGCGTAAATAACGTGGTTTAGGGCTTGACCCCATTCAAAAATGGGGCATGGTCTATACATTACACAGTTTACAATGTTCACGGTATAAGTAATGTAGCACTATTACTGCGCTACCTTATTGATACCTAAATGTTCACATCAAACTGTATTTCAATTATGACCAACCATATGGTTGATAAACGTATGTAAGTGGCATTAAGCCACATCTTGAGGACAGTTTACAATCCCAAGATATCGGATATTGTACCAACTAAGCCGACAACATGTCTTGACGGATGCTTCTCATCGTTACTCTACGACTAGACGATGACAAGTCTCCTTACAACCCATAACGTCTATCGTTTTACACTACCATATGGGTGTAACCCTTAAGGCACGAATGGCTAATTCTTTCGCTCAATCACAATTATATATTCAACGTATTGCTAGGACTTAATGTCCTTACTAATATATAATTACTCTTCGCTACAAGCAATTACCAATTACCACTTCGTTGTTCCATATGGTGTGATACTTTGTGGATGAACACCTTAAATAGTAAGTTAAAATGACTGTAATGAAGGTGGCCTAACACCTAGTTATTTATATAACTTGGAGGAATAAATTATGGTAGATTACAGTATGGAAGATAACACATGGAATGCGAAGAAAGAATTGATTGCAGAATGGTTCGATGCGAACCCTCAACATGAGGGTAGACGAGTCATTGCTGATGGACTATTTGCGATAGGTGACATGCAAAGCGACCTTCGTAAGAAGCATTGGTCTAGCATTAGTGGGATATTTGCTGATTTGAGCAATTCCCCTATTGGCGGCGGTAGAAGGTCATTGATGACAACCGCTATTAAATCGGATTTTGATACATACAAAGCAGATTATTGGCAGTATCAATATGACGTAGCATACAATCAAGAACGCGGTTTTGCTAAAACACACGGTAAATCCGGCGGTGTCCTCTATAGAGATATGGATGATGGCCGCACAGAATACGCTGACAATCAAACTAAGGTTATGTCCTTATTTTTGAGTCAATGCTACAATGCGTATGCTAAGAATGACGTATCAAAGCGTTATTTCTGGGATGGGACTTTCACACTAGAAGGTTATCCTAATGTAGTAGATAATGGGGGACAAGAAGAAGAGTGATTAGGTGATAGGCCACCTTCACCCTTCTTTTTGTCCCTTTTTTCAGGTTCACGTTCTTTTAACAAAGTATTACCACTCCCACCATATGGTTGCAGTTCGTGATAAACACGGCCAACGGCAGTAGTTTATCTAACGATACAAATACATAGTTTGCCCCAGGTCTTAAACTTTATGTGGAGAGAGAGCATTGTCAAATCTACTTCGTAGCAGACTTAATGTCCTTTGTATGACTAATGCCCCCCATCCATATGGTGTTAGGAAGAACTATTCTTATTAGTTCATAGAAACTAAGAAGTGGCGTTAAGCCAAGTCTAACACCAGATAACCTGAAGTCTCCCGCCCTCAAGACGGGTAGATGATAAGAATCACTAGAATAAATAATATTTATGCGGGACATTTGTGTAGCGTATACGTGCTTTCCCTATACGCATTATGAATACAAGGGCTAAATGCCCTATACTGTATTATTCATAATACTAGAAAAGCACCGTAATCGCACACACCATACCCGCATAAATATATTTATCCTGTTCCTTTCTTTACACTACCATATGGTGTCATAACGTAGTATAGATAGTCCCCAATACGTTTGGGGTCGGCCTAAGTCTTCCCACCACGGTTCTAGGCATAATGCCTGAGACTAGACTCCTACCATATGGAACAATGAAATGGTTTTTTGTGATTTTTGAAATGGTGAAGGTTTTTTAACATGGTATAGTGCATTTAGCACTTGATTACAATTAATGTGAAAAAGCGTGAAGCCATGAAATAATAACGAAAAAGTCTCCTTAAGGGCTACACCCATATGGGTGTATACTTTGTTAATAAACCCACAAGGTCGAGCGTTGTTTATAACACCTGCAACCTACTAACGCACTAATGGCTAGCCTTTCGGTTGGATGCACTGGAATAACTTACGGGATTTCCACTTCTATTTCCCACTCGTTTATGTGGTCTAGTTTTTTATTTTATGAGTCCATTAAACTATCGTTTGGCTCAATCCTTGAAACTAGAAAAACAGGGGAGTGAGTGGGTTGATATTTCTACCGTCCACCAATTCTGAATGGGTATCTATATTCGCATGTAGCATTCACCCCAGAAAACTTACCATAGAAGAGTTACCTTCCTTTCACTGACCGACTTATTATTATCGGCCTCGTTGTTCCACCACAGAACATGGCATTCCATTAGCCCTAGATAACGGACTTATTCTGGCACACTCATGTCGAGTTACGTTTCCTCGACATTATAATAGATATTGATTAGTATTTAAGGTGTTATACCACAAAGTATAACACCATATGGTTGTAATAGTATCTAGGTAATAGAACTATAAGGCATTAAGCCGTTCTATGGATACTATGCTAACAACCAGAAGGGGAGACACCTGGGGAGGAGACGACATGGGGTAGATGTTATTGTTTAGTATACTGTAACTCTAATGTCTCTTCCAACTGTAAGGCTAGTCCAAATAAACATTGGCTTAATGCCAATACATTACTTACCTGAACCAGTTTAGGTTCAGCGCGTATGTATGCTGTTAAATATTCTCCTAGCCTTGAAAGTTTCCGAAGACTTAGGTAAAGTAACCTACACTTTAACACTACCATATGGTTATATTCGGGGAGATATAGGAGAAGACGGTTGAATATCAGATGTTCTTGGAGTGCGCCTCGCACTCACTAGAACCATGCATTAAGCATGATGATATCGTCTTCTTCCTATATAGAGTCAATAATAACCACATTTGTGGTATTGATAATAGTTCCCCTGACTTTACTCCGTTTAGGCAAATTGCGGAACATGGTTGCACGGTAAGTATTACTTAAGCCGCCACATACAACTGTGCTTAATGCACTATTCGTTTTATGTATGTTTGCGTGATAATACTTACCAGTTCACCTCGTTCCTCCATTGCCTAAACAGAGTAAACTCAGATATAACTTAACACTACCATATGGTTCGCATTCTTAGTAGATATGCGTTTAGCAATAAACAACGGGAGTGGTTGGTGTGTCGCTAAGAATTGTGACCGCATTGGGGATAATCTAAACTACGTTTATGATACCATATGATTGTATTTGTTTGAGCGTAGCGAGTTCAATCTAATAGATTGGGACTCACCTTTTGTTCGGTCAACGTCCACTCAGGCCGTTTCACGTTGCTTCATTACCGACCTCCCTTACAACAGTGTGCTTAATGCACAATCATATGGTATTAAATTACATCCTTCAATATTTTTAGTAACGTAGTGGTAAAAGTGTTGTGATGAAACATTCAGTAAAAGTGAAGCGTTTCAATGCTTTTAACTAGAAATAGCAGGATGATGTAACAGCGAAGCGTTTCATATCCTTAAGGCTGCTTAACGCTACGCTACACCCATATGGTTGCATAAAAGATGCAGATAGATGGGAGTGTATCTCCAGCATTCGTGTGCAGTGGTGAAAGGTGATGCATTAAGCATCAGTGAAACGTCTATTGAAACTACGCACGGAGAATGCTTGGTAGATATCACACCCAACTACTGATATTTTATGTGATTAAACCCGACCCTTAAGGTGTGATTCATTCACACTGCTTTAACCTCCTTCTTCTGGTCTCCCCTCCTCTCTACTATTGCTTAACGCAACTATACGTTATTCCGAGGGAGAGTAAGACCATCATCAGTGGTTAACGCTTTACGTTTCTCCCACCATATGCTTTGTCTTTCGATTTTTTTTTATTTTAATTGACATAAGATTTTGTCTTTAGAAACCCTAAATTAATATAGTGTTACTCATGTGGGTCTAATAGAAGGCTGTTGAGCATCAATGTATGAATCGCTATTAATAATTAATTCGCGGTGCATCAAGGATACAAATGAATCAATAAAAGAATACACATTAACCACCAATGCTCAAATAAACCCTCACTACAGGTAATGAATTAATTCTTATTCTGGGAATGGACAAAAAAGAGCAAAAAAATAAACGCAAGTGCCAGAAAAATAACACCCCAAAAATAGGATAAAAAAGGTCTAAAAAATATGCCCCAAAAAAATGGTGAGAAAATGAGAATGCCGAATATGTTCTATAATCAAGGTAGTATGTACCATCCTGTAAAGGGGGTTTTACAATGACTGATTGTTTTAAACATATTCAAAATCTTATTAAGACAGATAATGAAGCGTGGTATGTGAATAATGCACATATAGTAAATGACCGTTCCACTTTATACCAATGGTTAGATGATAATCAACACCTAACTACTGATAATCCCTCTATGAAAAATATACCTAAAGGACATGTTAATCGAGTAATCAAGATTATGAAAGATTTAATGGTTATTTGGGAAGAATGTGAAACAAACAATATACAGGAGTTGATATAAATGTGCAGTAATTGTGATGATGAAGTCAAAAAATCAGAAGATTGGAAAGAAATACTCAAAGAAGATGAAGTAGAAAAAAATTGGGGAAACAGAAGCCCAGGACAAGGCTATGGAACAAGACAAACACATAATGAAAGTCAGTATGGTTCAGATTACGAAGGTTTTGGAGAAGATGAAATACAAGAAAGAACGGAACGGTATCATGAAGGAGTAAAATGTTTTTATTGTGATGAAGATGCAGAATGGAAATGCACTAATGGTAAACATGGTGGTTGTAGATATGAAGGTGATAGATTTGATGGTGTTCAAGTATGTGGTGCAAATAGCGATTTTGCTGATGATAGATATCCTGAAGGCCATAAAACTTATGCTAATAGAAACAATAGTGGACATGCATGGGTTCCTATTGAAGAGTTCTCACATGATGACGAATGGGGATACAATCAGGATAAAAGATAGGAGGCGATAATATGCAATCAATGTTAGAGTGTCATAATCATGATAAAATAATGGATTCTTTGTTTGAAGAAGATATAGTAGAGAATAGACAATCAGATATTACTATTGAAGGCTACAATTCTTTTTGGACTTGGATTGGTAAAAAAATAGGTTGGTTAAAATGAATTGGTTTAATGTTGTTAAGAAAAATCCTTGTTGGGATGGTTATGAACAAATAGGTATGAAAGACAAAAATGGAAAACAAGTTCCAAATTGCGTACCAATAAAGAAGTGATATAATGAATTGGTTAGATGTTATTAAACGTAAACGCGGTAATAGGCGTAAGCGTGTGCCGTATAATCCATTTACTGGAGAAGGCGATAAGCCTGTAAACATAGAAGATAGAATGAAAGCAAGGGATGAAAAGACCAAAGAAAGAGAAGCAAAGGTTGCTGAAAGTTTTAAGAAAGTTCCTAGAGCAAGAATATCTATACAACGTGGTGGTGGCAATAAAGTCCATCCCCACACGAATAGGCGTAAGTCGAGATATGAGTTGGCACCAGAAGGTGCTAATCTTAATCCGGCATCTAGGTGTGCAATGTGTGGAATTAAATTGACTAATAATCAGCAAACTAAAACATTAAACAATGCCGCAGATTTAAATTATTGTGCTGCTTGTGCTAGAACTATTGAAGGAAAACCTGTTGCTTCGCGTAGAACTAATGCTAAAGGTCAGATTATACCACTTGATAATGCTAATAAAAGGCCATATAAAAAGAGGCGATTGTAATGAGTTGGAAAGAAGTAATTAAGGAATATGAAGGTAGCATAGAAGAACAAAAGCACATTGAAACAATGGATAAGATTAGGGCTTTGTTGGAAGAAGGAGATACCTCAAATGCTCTTGATTTGGCTATGAGATTATTAGGTCAATTCACCGATGGTTTCTTTGGGGATATTCACGATATTATAAGAAAAGAGGTAGGCGAAGAAGGCCTAAGAGATATAATAGAAGGAATTGCGTTTGGATATTGAGGGATTTAGAATGAGTTGGGAAGACATAATTAAAATGAAATGCATGATGTGTGGTGCTAAATTAGAAAAGCAACCTTCTAAAACTAAATATGCAAGAAATAGAGCAATATATCTTTGTCCCGAATGCGGTCATAAGGAAGTCTTTTAATGAGTTGGATGGCTATTTTAAAAAATGTTGATTTAGATGAAGACAATTGCTGTGAAGCACTGGCTACAGATTTAGAACTACTATTTGAAAATCTTATTTTTAATGACTTTGTGAGTTTTATTAAAAAGAATAAAAATAATTGTGAGGTATTAGTTCCTGAAGTAGAAAGAATATTGGGTGAAGGTATGTCGTATTTCAAAAGAAAATATATAATTGATTCACAGATACTTTCTGTTGCTGATGAAGGCGAAATATATCAAGTAATAAAAGACATGTATGCTAAATATTTAGATTGTAATGAGGATTTACTATCAATGGGAGAGGACATGAGATGAAGTGGTTTAACATAATTAAAGACTTTAAGTATTCTCATGGTAAATATGCCGATGTTGATTCACAAGGTTTACAAGGTTATCGAGGAGTGCCTAAAGAAGCGGCAGGGTTTTCACGCGGAAACATAGCAAGTATTAATTTAAGTGCTAATGCATGGAAAAATATGTTGTATGATAAAGACGGTAATTACGAACAAGAAAATGAAGAACAAGTAATAAGAGAAATGAGCAATACATTGAGTCATGAATATGCACATGTGTTATTCCATAAACTTTCTGGGTATACTGGTTTAAAATCTGAAATAGGTGGAGTTATGTCAGATATAATGCTTGGATTACTATTAGAGATTGATGACAAGAATCTGTTTGATTTAGATGAAAAAACTAGCAAGTTATTAGCGGCGTGTAAAAAACATGCAGCAACAATTATACTTGATGAATTATATGCAGGGTATGCAGGTAAAAGTGTTGAAGGAATAAGCAGAATAATAATAGATAAATACAAAGATTATTGGCGAGACGATTTTAATAATACTCTTCGGAGAACAAAATCTAGTGTAATTAATAGACTACAAGAGGCAATAGGAGAAAGTGAAGAGTTTTCTCACATGGAAAAGTTAATTATAGACATAAGATTCCCTAATGTAGTAGAATACATGGGACAAATTACGCAGTTAATGGAACGTGCTTGGTCTGAAACTGTAGACTTTATTTATAAACGGATGCTGGATGTTCAACAAAAGAGGTTTTACTTAGGCACACTACCTGAAAGAGAAAACACTACCATAGGAGAAATGACAGTTATGATTAGTAGATACATAGACAACGCAGGTTATGAGGATATTCAAAGATATATTAATGGTGAAGATTTAAACGATAAAGTGCTTGAAGAAATTGGTTTTAGTAGGAGGAGAGGATAATGAAGTGGTTTACAATGATAAAGCATAGAAAGATGTGTGAAAATCCTGGGTGTTATAACCGAATGTCTCCTACTGCAAAGTCTAAAGGAAAAAAAATATGTGCCACTTGTGTTAGAAGAAGTGGTAAAGGTAGAATGCGAGTTAATAAGGAGTGATTACTATAATTTGGTTTAATGTTCTAAAAATATCCACTAGGGATGCTATCAGTGATGCAAAAAGATTTGCGCCTGAAATGATAAGAGAACAAGAAAAATTAGATAGAGAAGAAAAAGAAGAAGGGATAAAACGTGCTAACCAAGCAGATAAAACAAAATATTATGTTCCCCCTGAACAACTTCCTAGAATAAACGATTATCGGTTTGCACCTAAAGCATCAAAAACTAGTCGCGGTCAAACTACTACTAATTGGCATTCTTTTCTTAGGACTTATATTCCATATTTTGTTACTGATGCAGAATATATTACATATAAAAAGAATAAAAGAGACTTAAATAAATACAGTAAGATATGGGAAAACTCTCGTCAATTACTTCCTCAAGAACAGGAATTAGTAGAAAAAATGGCAGATGAAAATGCAGAAATATATGCGACTGCTATTTGGAGATGGGATTACTTTTATCATGGTACTCGTTTCTTTGAAGAAGGCAAAGAAGAAGGATTGAGGCAAGAGAATGCAAGGTTTTGGGGTAGAGAATAATGACTTGGTTTGAATTAATTAAATCTGGCGAACTAAAAGAGTTTGAGGTTCTAGCACAAAAATATGCAGAACCTACCGACTTAACCCATTTAGATTATCTTAGAAAGAAACATGGTAAGAAAAGCAAAGAGTTCTATGATATATTAAATAAACAAATTATTGAAACAATAGATGATAATTGGTCTAGTTTACAAGATATTGCTAAATCACTAAGAGATAAAAACCCAGGATTAAAAGATGCAGATGAAAACTTAATATCATTTTTGAGAAAAAGGTTAGATAACATGGATGTAAAAACATTCCAAGAACCTGCTGCGGGAAGAACAGGAAAGAAAACATATTACAAGGTGTGATTAAATGGATAATGACAGTATAATAAAGGCCTATGATGACATCCTAAAAAAACTAGGAGTAGGAAGAGAAGTAGGGACAGAAAAAACTGCTCAAAAGTTTTGGATGGATTTTTTACAGCCTTTTGGTTTTAAACCACAACAAGCATTTCCTGATAATATGACTTTAGGAACAAATAGAAACTCTGGAGATGCTTCTATTGGTAGAACAACAACTGTATTAAATCATTTATTTGAACCTAAATGGGTTACTCATACTTACTATGATTTAGATTCTGGCATTCCTCTTTACACTAGAACAGAAGGTGAGACTTCTGGTAATTTAATAATACGTGGTGGATTAATAGGAATGAAAGATGTAGCAGGTAATAGAGTGCCTACTGATGACCCGTTAAAAACCACAATAGATAGAAAATCTGGTAGAGCATCAAAAATGGTTAGAGCATCTCAATTATTAGATGTAGATAAAAAGAGCGATAAAGGTTTTGCTTCTATTCCTAAACCCCCTAAAGGTTGGATTGATAATTATAAAACTCTTGATTCGCAAGTTAATTATTTAGAGGACAATTTTCCAGAATACAATAATTATTTAGTAGAGTATTTACACAAACCTATCGAGGGAGAAGGTATTTTACAAGAATTACAAGTTTCTAAAACTCAAGCAGATTTTGTAGCGGTTGTTAATGATTTAATTAGAAAACAATATCCTGGTCTTGTTAAAGAAATCTTAGAAGAAGCCAGACAAATGAATAAAGATAAGTGGCACATTACTGTGGCCGCTAATGAAAGATTAAAATCTCCATTAATGAAGACAGGATTTAAGCCTTTAACCCCAGAATATATGGAAGAGTTATTATCTGATAAAAGCGGTAGTGTTTCAGATTATATTAAAACGGCAATAGAACGCATTAAAAGTAAAGATGGAAGATTAACCGGAAAGAATAGCGAATACTTTATTAGAACACCTAGAGGAGACCCAATAAACCCACTAAGTAAATCCGCGTGGGCTAAAACTTTACGAGGCGATAATATGTTTGACAAAATAAAGAAAGGCAAAACTACACATTGGTTTGATTTATTAAAGTTTAAAGGACGTTGGGATGATAAAGATGATGATGATATGGCTTTACCCGCAGGTGGTGGCCCTTCTAAAAAGCCTAAAAATCCAGAAGATGATAATACTATTAGAGAAAGAGAATCCCCGAAGAGATGGAAAGATGATTGGAAAAAAGATAACAACATAGACCCAATCACAGGAAAAAGAAGAAAGGCAAGTAAACTAGCAGAAGGAAGAGAAACAGTAGGAACAGATACTTTCTGTTGTGGTAAAATTAGACAATACCTAAAAGATTATGTAGAACTAACATCATTTACAGATGACTATCAATTAAGAATGATGGAGGAATGGATAGATGAAAACATTACTTGTTCAGACATTGAGAAGGCTATGGCTGTTAGAATATCAGTAGTAGACAGTTATGGAAACGTGAACAATAACCCTACAATAGCAGACTTACACAACGCAAGTCGAGATGATATAAAATCTGATGTAGGAGGAGATAAAGGATTTACTATACCTTTAGAGTTTGATGAAGATAGTGGTGAAGTATCTGGTAATAAAGAAATAAGAATACCTGCAAACGAAATGAACTTTTTCTCTAACGTTGCAGGTAAGTTATCTTTCTTACCAAAAGAGTATTGGGATGCAAAACCAGATAGACCTAGTAAAAAGATAATAAATGGCAGAAGAGTGCAGGTTGGAGGTTTAGGAATGACTTTGGCTATGGCTTATCATATATGCATACAAGACCATGTTCAAAGTAAATTAACTGAAATAAGCGATAATTTAGAAAATGAAGAGTTTTATGCAGATGTTGGTGTATCTACTGATAAACAAATGAAATTGAAAATAGATATATTAGATGCTTTCAAACAAAGAGGTGGATATGTAGGGCCAGGAGGTCAGTTTAATCCGGCAGAGATGCAAAAATACCCAGATTTGTGGACTAGATGGCAAAGAGCAAGTCAAATATCTCCAGACTCTGGTAAAGGAACAGGGTTCCAAACAGAAAATGAAATGAACTCACAAGACCTTGCTAGAGAAAGGCTTTGGGATTATATAGATGAAATGAGAGGTAATGAGGTAAATCAAGAAGAGAGGCAAAGGAAAAGAAACGCCAACCCATTACCAAGATACCCAGAACCTCCAAAGAAAAAAGATGAGGATGAAGAAGATGGTAATGATGACGCACAAATGGTTTGATTTACTTAAAGTTGCTACTGCCGTAACAACAGGTTCTACATATGGTGGAGAAGCGAATCCCGCAACAGATGCATTATTTAATTTAAAGTTTGGAGAAGTGGAGGAAGAAGAAGATGCCAAAGAAAACTAAAAAATCCTCAAGACCAATTAAAGAAAAAGGCAGTTCTGCAACTCAGGACTTTGACTATGATAAGTTTAAAGTTATTTTTGATAAATGGAAAAATGACTGTAAAGCAAGTGGTTCTAAATTAGGATTAACTTCTAGTGCTACATTATTAGAAATAGTTAGCGCACATGGAGTTGTGGCGAGACCTTACACTAAAAGTCCTGTTAGTAAAGATAAAGGTGCAGGGACTATAATTGAATTAATGGAAGAATGGGAAAATGATATTGCTGTATTAGAAACAGTAGATTTAATTGCATTAGATGAAGTAATTGAAAAACTTAATGCTATGGCTGATTCAGAAAATGACCCAAGAAACATTAGATTTACAGTGCCTATATTAAGTGAAGTAAACCCAGATAATGGAGATTATGATGAAGATGACGTTACAGAAGTTTACGGTCATTATAGAACACCTGATTATATTGCTTTTAGAAAAATACTAGCAGACCTTCCTAACAGTAAAATCAATCCAGAAAGTATTGAAGCAGTTGATTCTAGTTGGTATGCTGAAGGCACAGATGGAAAAAACACAGCAGAACCCCCGATGTGGCAAGCATTGTTTGCTACAAATGGTGATATGGTATCATTAGGTTTGTTAGGTGTTTGTCAAGAAGCAAAGAAATTAATTAAAGAAACTGAAATACACAATGTTATTTTAAAGGTTCATGATTCTGGTGATGGGCTACTAGCCGAAGATGTGTATAAATTACCCGCAGTAAAAAGTTGGTTAGCAAGTAAGGTCGGTTCTAGCACTAGCCCAGGTGATGGTATAAATCCAAAAACATTACATTGGAAAGATAGACCAATGCATTCTCAAATATCTTCTGAAAAGTTTGATGTGCAAGGATTAGCACAAAGTAGGTTCATTAAACGTGCGGCTAATTTTAATAAATATGCCGGAACAATAACTACATTTCAATTAGACATTTCAAGAAGACAAACTAGGAAACTAGCAACTTTAACAGGAGTATGTAAAAAATATAAGGGTAGAGATGTAGTTTATCATGTAAGTAAAGACGCTAAAAAATCTAAAAAAACTAAAAAGGAGGTTAAGAAATGGATGGAAATAATTGGCAGGTCATCATGAAGAATGAAATACAAATCTATTCTGAGTTTAAAAGAAGAAATCCTCATTTCTGGAATGAGGCACAACAACTTCCAGGCAATAATGAAGTTGCGACATTAGATTCTATTATACTTAACTTTATTAGAAAGAACAAAAACACACCAGATATTATGAACACTTTAGTTGGTGTTGCAGAGAGTTTTATATTCAAGGATTATTGATACTATGGTAACAAGAAAAAGATGTAAAGTTTGTAATCTCGATAATAGAGAAGAGATTGAGACACAACTAGAAACTATGTCTATATCTCCTGATGCTTTAGATAAACAATATAATTGGCCTAGTGGAACTACTGCTAGACACCAAAGAAATCATATGGGAGATTATTTTGATTCTTCTAATCCTCAATGTAATATTTGCACACATGAGATTAGAGGATTAATAGAACAACAATTGAAAGAAGGTGAGATAACTCCTGCCGTAGTTGCTCAAATTGCTGATTGTTCAGAAGAACAAGTTAAACGCCATATGAGAAAACACTTACAACCTTTGGTTCAAAAATCTGCGGCAAGTATTATTGCGGTTAAAGAAGTAGATGAAATAGAGTCATTGACTAAAACCATATATAGATTAGAACAAAAAATAGATATTCTATTCGACCAAGATGAAATACATCCTAAGTATGTAGACAGTCTAACTAAGTTAGCAAAAGAGATTAGAGAAAGTTTGAGATACTTAATGGAGTTCAAAGGTAAACTTGTCCACAAGAGACAAGACACAATTATAGTCGCACAAATGCAAGTAGTGCAAGAAGTATTAGCACAGAACCACCCACAAGTATGGTTAGATGTTAAATCAAAAATGGAGGAAAGACTACAATGAGTTGGGAAGAGATACTAAAAGAAAGAAAATATTCGTATAATGAAATGAAAGCGGTTTTCGATGAAGCGGCTATGTCTGTTAAAAGTATGGATAGTAGTAAGTATATAAAAAGCAGTTTACTTTACAAAATTAACATGTTTTGGATGAGGTTGAAAGAAGTGGGAGATGCAGTCATCTTACCAGGGCTTGATAGAAATATGCCAAGATATACTGAGTTTGAGATGGAAGAAGTTAAAAAAAGGTTAGCCGAAATGTTGAGGAATGAGTCTAAATGAAGTGGGAAAAAATAATTAAACGAAACTGTGGGTGCGGTAAAGACCCTTGCGAAACATACGGTGAAGTAAAGAAAGGAATGGGTGAAAGACATTTCTTTGAAGATGGAACACAGTATGTTGGTGAAACTCATAAACATCCTGATGGGACTCTAATGAATGGTAAAGAACATGTTGAAGGTAAAAGTAAAAAATTGTATCATTTATATGAATTAGATGAAAAGGCGTTAAAAAAATTAAGTCAAGCATCTACTATAATTAAGGGAAAGTTTATTTCATCTAAAGTAATGAAAAAAATTAAATCAGCATTAGAAGGAATCCCAGGAGTTACTATTGATGAGTGGCCTCCTGAAGTAAGTAGAAAAACTCAACATATGAAAATACGTTGCACTTATGATGGTGAACATAATCCTACAGATAAACCTACTAAGTTTATTATAACAACAGGTGCTAGAGGCGCAGTAGTTAGAAAGATAGAAGCGCATATGAGGCAGAACGTGAAAAGAGCATTAGAAAGGCAGAATGTATTCATAGGAGATTGGTGAAATGGGTTGGAAAGATAAACTATTAAAAGAGGACACCGGACTTGGCGATACTGTTGAGAGGGTTACTAAGGCGACAGGCATCAAAACTGTTGTTGATAAAGTAGCCAAAGCGACAGGTAAAGATTGTGGTTGTAAGGCTAGAAAAAACAAATTAAATAGGAGATTTAGTTATGATTCTTAAGAAAGACTATTCCAGAACCTATGACCTTATTCTTGCTGAATTACAAGAAGATGGATACATGGCTATGGTGCAGTATTTAGAACAAAATCCTCCTTTAAAGACTAAAGGAACAATGTATAGTGGTGATTTAGTAGATGCTTTAATTGCCGCTAAAACTAATGCGAATGATGATTTTGGTGCGTATGTATCCCCTCCATTAAAATTAGCAGAAATGGATTCTGTTAGGCCTCATTCTAATTTAAGATTAATGTTAAGAAATAGAGATGATGGTGAATGGTTTAATGCGTTAAAAGCACCAAAATTAATGGCTAGACCACAAGAACCAGAAACTAGATTTGATGATGATACAGAATTAGAATCATTTAATGATGATGGAGAAGATGAGTGTGAGTGTGATGAAGTAAATTGTGATGCTCATGCTGTCTATAAAAATGAACAACATAATAGTCAATTATGTGATGAGCATTTTGCTGAAGTAGTTAGAAGTCTTGGCGGTAATCATGGCTATAGACCGTGGGACTGTGAATCAGATGAATACTATCAATATAGGGAGGACTTATAATGAAATGGAACGAAACAATTAGAGAAGATGTAATACTAAAGAGATGGACAGAAATAATAAGAAAGGCACCCCCTCCTTTTTATGCTAATAAAAACAAATATGATATTCATCAGTTTTCTGATATTCCAGGGTTTGATGTTTTATTTGGTGCAGGTTTCCCATTAAGTCAGGAACTTAGTGCCGCACCTAGAACAACTGTTAAATCACATCCTATTATGATAGGCGGAAAATTAGGTAATTCTTGGAGACCTAGTATAAGCAATAGGCAAAATGCTATTATGTTTGTTACTGTTTTTAATCTTCAATCTAAAACACCGACTTTCCCGTGGGAAACAGGTTCGTTAAGAAATGTCCAAATACAAGACCAACTAACACAAGTTACAGAATCTGCTAAAATAGCGGCAGGTCAAAGGTCATTTGAGTTAGAAGAAGATGAAATAGGAGTTACTGTAATATACGATTTGAAACCTAAGAAAAGAGGAGGTAGAACCACTTTTGGTAAGCCATCATTAATGATAAATGTTTACTATGGTGAAAAATCTAACTTCCAACAATATGTAAATCCTAAAATGACTGAAGGAACAGGAGACCAAGACTATGATTTGAATAATGGTGAAGTAGCGGCATTGTTAATATTATCACAGATAAAGCCAGATGGCCCTCCAAAACAATACCTACAACAGCAAAAATTGTTTATGGAATTAGGAATAGGGCCACTTGCTAGAAATACTAAAAGCAAATACATTAAGACTTTAGCAGATAGAGGATTTGTTGATATGAACCTAGATAAAAGAACACCTAATATGAGAGGCTATCCTAAAATTACACCAAGAGGTATGGCGGCATCTAATAGATTTGAAATGCATCATAAAACTTTCAGAACTGAGTTTATGGATGTTGTTAGAAATAAGCGTGATGAAGAGTTTACTATGTTTTATGAAAAGCCGGATGGAAGCAAATCAAGTTTCAATGAAGAAATGGCTTGAGGGATTAAATGTCATGGGTCTCAATATTGAAGGGTTTACCTAAACCTGATGCGATAGTTGGTATGCTTTCGCAAGATGCGGGACTACAACTACTGGTAAGTCAAGCAAATGGGGCCAATAAAAAGAACATTATAGGAGTCAAAAATAAAGCCAAAGAATTAGCAACAGGTAAAGGAATCACAGAAGGCTTAGATGAGGAAACTATACAATCTAACGCTGAAAAATTAGTGATTGCTCTTGAAGAGATAATAAAAGATAGTAATTCTAAAACTCAACCTAAGAAAGAAACGCTAGAAGATAAACTAAATACTATTATTGAAAATGAAGATAAGAAAGGGTTAATTAAATTAGTAGGCAATACACAATATAGAAACATGCCTAGTAAAACTAGAACAGAAAAGGTTTCATTATTAAAGAAAAACAAAAGTGCTATATTAAACTTCATTGATATGAATGATAAAGACTTATTCTATTATGTTACTAACGAGTTTTCATTAGTAGCAAGTAAACCTATTTCTGATGATGATTGGGATGATAAAGTATCTACTATACGAAGTCAATTATCCGACACAGATATTAAAATAGATACTACAAATGGAATTAAATTAACATTCCCAGATAAAACTTCTGCTTCTGATATGAAATTAGCATTAGAAGTATCCCAAATTAAAGGTCAGGCTAAAAAGAAAAAGGATTTAATTATATTCAAAAAAACAGGTAAGTTTACTAAATCTCCTTTGTTAGAGTTGTATGATGATAATGTATCATTACAAGTAAAAACTAAAGTAAAGAATGCTGAAAAGAAAAACTACACTAATACTGTAAGTAGTCCAGAACATGCTTTAGCCTATTTGGAAATTATAACCTCAAGAGGATATAAAAAGGGAATAAAGTTTACTCCTAAACCTAAAATACAAAAGGGTAGTCCTAAAGTAACTAAAAATGCTAATAAGTTATTATTAGGTGGAGAAACCCCTAGCCTATCTAGTTCACTTAGAAGTTTATTTAAAACTTCTACTTTTAATTTAACTAATCTAATGCAACAAGGGTCTGTCGAATCTAATATTAGATATAATAGTCCTAAACTAATGGAAGTATTAGAAGCGAAAGACCCTGTTTCTATCGGTGGTGTAGGTAAAGACGAAATACTAGAATTACAGGAGATATACAACAATACTAATCGCAATCTTACGTCTTTTATTAAGAAATTAAAGGGTAAAAACCAAAATGATTTTGCTAAATTAAATAATGCATTGATACAATCAATACCTAACCTATTTTCAGAAGAAGAAAAAACATTTATGGAAGGGCTTAGTGGCATAAATCCAAGAGCAATTCCAAATAAACTAATGGAATATTATAATGCTGAAACTGTTGATGATAGATTGCCTGTATTATTAGAAGGAGTGCTACGAACAAGTAGTCCGTTTAAATCAATAGAAGGGGGATATAAGTTTATGACCCCTGCCGGAATGAAAAATCAAGATATGAGAGATTTGGTTCACGGTCTTAAAATACTTAGACAAGCAGATGAGGTTCAAGGTGTTTCAACATCTTTAGAACAAACATTACAAAATTATACTACTGGATATAAACCACCAATTAGTGGAACTCCTACACCCTCTGGTATGATTCACTATTTATTTGTTTTAGATTTTTATTATGCAAGAACACCTTTTAGGTCAGTTGCGGCTAAGTTTAAAAGAGGGGAAATATCATCCGAAGAGTTAGTAAAATCTGCTAAAGAAAACTTTACCAATATAATTAATTCATTTGTGGATAGCGTAAAGATTAAAGTTGATGATATACTAGAGAATAAAGAAGATTACCAAGACTCACTGTCTCTTAGTAATGATTCTAAAGCATATCTTCTCTTTGATAAATTAAGTGAGAAGGGACTAATTGGAGGAAATTAGATGTCAAAAAAGATTACCAAGAAACAGGTTGGAGATTATATTAATCTTAGTTGGCCTGATTTTGCTACTAAATATACTAAGTTAGATATGTCTACTTTCTTAAATAATGTAACCGAAGAAGAGTTTGATGAATCTCACATAGCAGTTAGACATAGCACATCTATACATGAGACTGATAATAAAGCAGGGGTTCTTAGTTCTATTAGAAGTGATTTAATAGAACGAGGTTTTGAAGAAAACTATATTTCTTCATATACTAAAGAGGTAGGCAAATTAAAACCTGATGATATAGCATTAAGAACAGTCAAAAATGAAATATTAACTTCTTTTAGATATAGAGATAGACAAATGACTCTAAAAGATTTAAGAGAAGATTTAACACTACAAGACATAACTACTATGGGTGTAGATGAAACAAGTAAATCTGCATTATCAGCACAGATTAAACTTCTTATTAGTCAATTACCTTCTTATGAAGATGGTCTAATGATGTTATTAAATGAATTAGAAACGCTAAAGACAGAAGTAGAATATACTCCATTAAGTAGGTCAGTTAGTTCAGTTACTAGAATAAGCCCTGCAAACAAAAATGACAGAGAAGATATATATAATTTTTATCAAGAAAGATATTCACTATATGATGATTTAAAAAACGCTATGAAAGAAGTGTTAGAACTATGGGATGACGTTGAAGAAGAAATGGAAGATGCTATGGATGAGGCAGGTCAAATTACACAGAAACCAACAGGCCGATACAATACTAAAAACCAAGTGTCAGATAAGGTAGAAGAGTTAGATTCTGAGTTTAAAAGAATGCAAGAATTATATAATCAAATGGATGCTGATAAAAACTACATAATAAAAACAGGACTATTAGATTATTCTATAATTACTAATAGAGATAGAAGTATTAGTGCAAGTGTGCAAACTACGTTGTTAAGAGCATTAACCGACCTTTTAGGTAAAGAAGAAATACAAGCACACGAAGAAGATTTTGAAGATGATGATGATTATTATCAATCACAACAAAATCAAATAGCAACGATAGGTGAGAAACAAGGCGAAAACAAACCTCAAGCGGCACAAGTTAATTTTAGAGAGAAAACAGAAGAAGAAGTTAGACAAGAACAAGAGTATGATGATTTAATGGATGATTTAAATCAATTCAATGTAATAGAACAAGTAGACCCACTATTTATTGTTGCCGCACATGGAGGTATTATTAAAAATAAATATAGTATTAGTTCTTGGGAGAAAACTAAGACTGAATTAAATAATAGATTAAAAGATACAACTAAAAATAATCCAGGTGCAATATCTATTTATAGAACAGCATTAGCAGAACACGAAGAATACCAAGAACAAGCGTTTGATGCTGGTGATAGGACAAACTTCTATTTTCCTATTAGTGAAAGTGTTGTAAGTGCTTTACAACATATTGATGATATAGAGTTGCCTTTAGATAAAATAGAAGATTTTCATATAAAATTAGTTACTCTAATAAGTGATTTATTAGAAGACCCATTAGAAAAGTCTACAATCCCAATACACCATCAGCCTTCTGATTTCGCACCTGGGCTAGAAGGTAAAGGAGAAAAAAGAATACCTGCGGATAAGAAAGAGCAAGATAGATTTAAAACGCAATTCAATTTAATACATTCATTAAAGTTAGGTAAGAAAGGTAAAAAAAGAGATGTTAAAAAATATGCTAAGTTTTCAGAAAGTCTTACTGAGTTATTTGATATAGCAGATAGATATTATGGAGACCCAATTAGAGAATTAATGATACCATATAAGACAGTTCCTAAATACTTAGATTCAGATACATTAAATGCTCTAATTAATCATGGCCCAGAAAATGTAGCACAGATAACTTTAGGGTTATATAGAGAGTATTATCATTCATCAGTTACACCTAGAACCATTTCAATATTAACAGACTACTTAGTAACTAGTAACTCTGCACGTAAAGATGCAGAAGATATGGAACAAAAAGCGGATAGAGTATTAGATGTATTAAAGAAAATGTTCCCTGGCAATATAGAAAATGATATAAATTGGTTTGCTAATGAGTTTAAACAACAGGCAAAAAGAGATTCTAGTTTTGATATAACAGGTATTACATTACAGAATAGAAAAATAGAAGATATGATGTTTGATAAAAGAAAACATAAAACGTCTTATCATAATGTAATTACAATGCTGTATAAGTTTGGAGGACAATTTGAAAAGAATCACTATACAAGAAAAGAATATGATAAGTTTAAGACAGCATACAAAAACCAAACCGAAACCAAATTGGCTTCTGTTCATACAAAGATTTTAGAAGCGCATGATGAAATTAGAAAGATGTTAGGCAAGCCTATTTATTATAACACATGTGAACTTGAAAGTTTTAATCACATAAGTGATACTATTGATATAATTAAAGAACAATATAAGGTGGAATTAACCGGCTCAGATATAACAGGGATAGTTAATGAAATAGATAGTATGGAAACTATAGCCAAAAGATATGGGGTTAATAGTAATGCAGTATATCATGTTAAAGCAATGTTTAGGTAATTAGTATGGTTATATCAAGATGGGAGGCTATGATTAATAGAAAAACACATGTTCCAATCAATGATGAAATTGTTGGAGATACATGTTATTATTGTTGGCGACCTGCTCATATAGAATGTATAAAATGTGAAAAGAAACTATGTGCTGTCCATTTAGAAAAGGAATGTAAGAAATAATATTATAGGTATGAGATGAACACGGAATATTGGGAAGCGCAAATAAAGGGATATGAAGAAGTGTTTAGAGAGAAAAAGAAAGTTAGATTAGATAGGTTATTTGTGCAGTTTTGGGAGGAAGAATAAAATGAATTGGATTGAGATATTAAAGGCAGACCCTTGCACGTTAGAAGCAAAAGAAAGACTCTATCGTGTATTAGAAAAAATGGGTGCGAATAATGATTTATTACATAGTTTTAAAGATTTAGATAGTGATGAACTTAGAGGTATGATTGAAGAGTTTTCTACAACTGCTATGGAAAGTCAAAGACCAATGTTTAAACAAATGTTAAGAGATTGGGATATGTGTCTTGTTCAATCACATAGAAACCCTAACGCACCTCCTATTTCATCAGAACATAGTCAAGAATCAATGATGTATAAAAGAGCCGGAGGTAAAAGTAAAAAGATACAAGGAAGAGAGTTTAAACAGGCATTAGAAGATACAATATCTATTTACATGAATGATTTAGGCATTTTTGAGTTATTGCCTCAAGGCCAATTTTGGGATACTCTAAGAGAAAAATATGCAGAAAATCTTAGTAAGGATACGGGTGAAAACGCCATTGCTTTAAGAAATATTACTAATCACATTAAGGCTAAAATGAGCAGTAAATCATTACTTAATGGTGGAATGATACATAGATATCTTAGGTCATTGGGATATGAAACTCCACCTTATCCACCTAGCAAAAAAGAAGCAATGGGACTTACACAAAGCGAATGGAAGAATAGATTTTGGGGTAGACCATAATGTATTGGGAAGATGTCTTAAAGAAGAAGAAGAAGAAAAAGAAGGCTAAAGGAAAAAGGTTTTCTAAAAAGGTCGGAAACAGAACTGTCTCTTACGGTCAAGCAGGTAAAGCAAAGGATGGTGGAGATAGAATTAGACCCAATACAAGTAAGGGTGATGCTTATTGTGCAAGGTCAAATAAGATAAAAGGAGATTGGAGAAAAGACCCTAATAGCCCTAATAACTTAAGCCGTAGAAAATGGAAGTGTCACGGCAATAAATCAAGTAGGTGAATATTCTGGAAATTAATGAATTAGATTTTACTCATAGAATGGACATGGAATTATCTAAACATTCTTTTCCTTACTTCTTTCAAAATGTATTGGGTATGATGTATCCTAAGTATATGGAAGAGTGGCTACAATCAATGGAGACAACGGATAGAACAGTTATTATTTGCTCAAGAGACCACGGTAAATCTGTCTTTATGCATAGTTGGGTAGTATGGAATCTTATATTTCAAGAACCTCCGTTTCAAATGCTATATATTTCATCTAACCAAAAGCAGACAATGGTTCACATGAGAGAAATAGATAGATATTTTAACATCCCTGCATTGAAACAGTATAAACCTACTAGGGGATGGGCTATTGGTAATATTACTTTGACTAATGGTAATTCTGTATTAGAAAGGTCAGTAGGTTCTCAGATTAGAGGACTTCATCCTCAAGAAATTATTATTGACGACCCTTTGAAAGAGTTTAGTGTAGCAGGTATTACTAGAGTTACAGATTGGTTCTTTGGAGACATGATACCAACACTACATCATACTGCTAAATTAAGAATGATTGGAACTCCTTTTACTTATACTGATATATTTTCACAATTAGAAGAAAACCCTGCATATTTTGTTAGAAAATATCCTTGTTTTAATTCATTAGAAGAACCATTATGGCCTGAGAGATGGGACTATGATTCACTTATGCAAAGAAGGGCTGAAATTGGGTCATTAAAGTTTACGAGAGAGTATCTATGTATTCCTGTATCTACAGGAACTGCACTATTTGGCATAGAACACTTAGAGGATGCTAAAAATAAAGAGTATATACTAAAATTAGGACAAAGAAGAGATAAAGGATACAGATATTGTGTTGGTGTAGACCCTGCTATATCAACCGATGGAGATTATAACGTAATTATGGTTTTAGAGGTAGATGATGAAGGGAATAAAACAATTGTCCATGTAGATAGAGCCAAAAATGTGAGTTTTAGAGAAAATATAGACAAATTGCGTATAATAGGTCAAGTTTTTCAGCCGGATAACATACTTTATGAAACAAATACATTCGCCAAAGCATTTACTCAAGAATTAAGAGCAGTATCGGACTTAAATGTTAGAGATTTCGATACAACTAGAAAAAAGAAACAAGAGATTATACTAAACCTACAAATGAACTTTGAAAACAAGAAAATCAACTTACCTTATGGTGATAATAACAGTAGAGCAGTAACTAATATGTTAATTGAAGAATTATCTATGTTTTCTATTACTGATAGCGGAAGGTTTGAAGGCGTAGGCGCACACGATGACCTAGTTATGGCCTTAGCATTGGCTAATAGCGCGGCACAAACTTCAACGGACTCATTTGTATTATTAGATGATATGGAGATATTTGACAGCCCAATTAAACCTAATTATGGAATAAATAGAGGAATAATGGGACTTAATTTTTGAATAGGTGATATGATGAGTGAAAGAGCAGAAGCATATCGTAAACTAGCAGATGAAGAAGATAATATAGAAGAAGTCAAAGAAGAAATGACTAGAATTAAAGAAAGCATGGAACAAAAGTGGTTAGAATCTCAACCAATTAGAAGCCATGATGATATTGCTAAAGATTATGCTAGTTTTGCTAAAATAAATCTTACTGAGGCTAGAAATACACTTTTTGAATATCCTAAGAAATATGAAATAGAAGGTAAAGATATACCTTCATTAATTAAGTCAATGAGAAAATATAGAAGAACTCTAAAGGGTGAAACTAAAATAGCATTCACCAAATCCATAGATAATTTGATTGAGGATTATTCTGATTACTTAACTAAATGTATTCGCAGTATTTATTGGATAAGAAAGTATGAAACTCCTTTGAGACAGATGAATTATAATGAAGATAAATTAATTAAATTAAACTCTATAACTTCTGAAGACCAGAAGAGAGAAGTCATTGACGTTCTGTGTAAATATTGGGAAGCAGACCAAGAAAGAAAACATTTGAATTATGGTGAAAAATATTGTGAATTAACTAAAGAGATGAAAACTCTAAAGAAAAACTTCACGAAAATAATAAAAGAAACCCCTATAAGTATATCACCAAAGGATAGTATAAGGAAAGCGATATTAGATTCTGTCTGTAATAACCCTGGAATATCCTCAAGAGAGATACATGATTCATTACCTAGAAACTTATACGATAGAAGTTCCCCCCAAATAATAGCAAAACTTGCAGTAGAACAGAATATTACAAACGTAGATGGGGCGCACTATAAAATAAATGACGATATTAAGAAAAACATTTGGGCTTATACAGCCGCATTCATAGATTCAGACGGATATATTACAATGGATAAAAACCATAACCCAAGAGTAGGATTAGTAGCAACAGGTAATAGAGGCAAGGCGTTTATGTTAGAGATGCACAAATCATTAGGTATGGGTAGATTACACCTAGACCAGAAATCTCCACAAGATACTAGGTTAATTAATAGACTCAACTTTTATTCTGGAGGAGACATTAAGAAATTATTAACCAAGTGTTTACCTCACTTTAAATTAAAGAAAAATAACGCTAACGCATTATTAGAGTTAATTAAAATAAAGAAAGAAAATAAAAAAGAAGATTGGTATAAAGATAGAAAGGATGAATTATTCAAATTAATGAAATATTATAATCATAGTGATAATACCAGATTTGATTGGAAAGCATGGGATATTGATATTGACGGTATAACTAAACTAGAAGAGAATAGTAAAATGGAGTTCTAAATATGGTAGAAGAGAAAAGAAGATTTAGTATAACTAATCTTTTCAGAAGAAGGACTCCAACCCCTAAAGACCCTAGAGCATTTAATCCAGGCATTCAAGAGAAAGCCACGGACTATATGATTACTACTCCTGTAATCTATCATGTAGCGCAACAGTCTGTTATTGTTAGAACATGCACTACTCAATTAAAAAATGAAATATTTAGAAGAGGGTATAAGTGGGAAGAAAAGTTTGCCTACAAATGCCGAGACTGTGGACATGAGCATGATGAACCCGTAGAAAAATGTTCAGAATGTGGTTCTGTAAGTTTGGCTAAACCTAATAAAAAACAATTAGAGTATGCTAAAGAATATTTAGATGGATATGTCAATAACTCAGACCAAATGTTCATAGATATATTAAAAGAATTAGAAGATGATTTGAACATTATGGATGATGCTTATATTGTTTTAAAGAAAGAATATTATTTAGACAATAATGGTAAAATTAGAATGCATAAAATTAAAGAAATGTATAGAGGAGACCCTGTAACTATGGCTATTTATAGTGATGAAAATGGCGAGAAGGGTAATCATGGATTTACTTGTCTAAATCATAGAGACCAAATAATAGAAGACCCTACTGCAATGTGCGATGAATGTGGTTCACCAATGCACCCTGTATATTATGTGAATAGATGTAATGGTGAAGAACAACATTTCATCGAAGGTGAAGTGTTGCATTTTAGTAAATACAACCCAAGTAGATTGTATGGTTTGTCTCCTGTTTTGACTTTATGGAATCATATCACTACTTTATTGGCTATGGAAAATTATGTCAATTCATCCTACTCAAAACAAAGAATGCCTAGAGGATTACTTGCTGTTCAAACTAGAAACATTGACTCAATGAAATCATTTTGGAGAGGGGTCAAAGAGAAGATGGAACAAGACCCACACTTTATTCCTGTAATGGGAATAGAAGCAGAAAATGGCAAGGGTTCTATTGAATGGATTAAGTTTATGGACAGTCTAAAAGAAATGGATTATATATCTGTTAAAGATGATTTAAGAGATAGGGTATCTGGGTTCTATGGTGTAAGTAAAGTGTTTATGTCTGATAATTCTGCAAGTGGTGGATTGAATAATGAAGGTATGCAAATACTTGTTACTAATCGTGCGGTAGAAATGGCTCAAACTATATGGAATAACTATGTGTTTCCTTTTATCATCAAAGAGTTTGGTATAACTGATTGGGAACTTAAACTACCACCATCAGAAGAAGAAGATGAAATCGCTAGACTTAGACTTAGAGAAATGGAAGTAAATATAGCAGGTTCAATTAAAAACTTAGGTTTTGAAGTCTCTATGGATGATAAGGGTAGGTTCAAATATTCTAAAGAAAAACCAGAAATGAAAGGTGGAGAAAAAGGTAAAGGTGAAGAGTTTCAAGTAGACCCTTATGCCGGTACTGATATAGATGCTAGTCAATTAGGACAAATGATGGAAGCAGGTAATAAACCTAGTTTGGCAGAAGCGGGTCAAGCAGAAAAGGTTAAATCTGAACCACCAAAAACAAGAAATAAGCCTTCTATGGAAACGGGGCCAGATAAAAGATTTAGTGGTCTACCTAAAGAAGCAGGTAATCAGAACGTAGATTCAAGAACAGAAAGGAGAGTACCATGATGTGGGAAGAAATATTGAAGGTTAATCCACGTAACCCACATGGTATACATGTAACTAAAATGTATATGTTTTTAAAAAGATATTTTGCAGACTCACATACTGAGCAATTCAAAAAGACATATATTTTATGGAATGAGTTTGATTATCCCTCCGATAGAGACAGAGTGTATGAAGCGATTACAAATATAATAGACGGGACGTATGTATGGAACCCTCACGGGGCTACTACTACGGATAAACCAATACCTGGAATTACAATACATAGTTTTGATAAAAATGACGATGAAGTTCATATAGAGTTTAATGACGCTGAACATCTTAAAGGTAGAGATGAACATATTGCTAACTCTATTGAAAGTAATAAGGATAAACATATTCATAGATACAGATACGCCCACAAGGATGCACCGCATGATTTTAAACTACAAAGAGGTTGGGACATGCTTGAGCGTTCAATTAAAAAAGTTAACAACCCAAACTATAGTAGACCAGGTAAAATCGGGAGATATTAAAATGACAGAAAAAACAACAAGACAGTTAAGAGAAGAATTAACTAAAAAAAGAAATGAAGAAAGAAACTCTGTTGAAAAACCAGAGAATAGAAACTTTGACTTTATTGGGGTAGACCCTGAAGCAAAGAGTATAACAAGACCAGATAGTGCAGAAGTGCCTGACTATATTGGAAAGCCAAAGAAGAAAAGAAGTAATAAGATGGGAAGTTTACCCTTTTAGGTGATATAAATGTCATTTTTAGATGGTTTTTTAATAAGAGATAGTAATATCTTAAAATCTACTTCTGTTGAAGATAAGATTTTTGATAGACTTGAACGTAACCAATCTGTTATTAGACCATATACCACAGAACAAGTTAGAGAGTTTTTCAGTAAAGCAAAACCTAAAGTTCAAGGTAGAGTAATGTTAGATTTAAAAGAACATACTTTAGGTGAGGATAATACATATGGGTTCGATAAGGAGACACTAATTACCCCTAGCGGTAGAAATCGAAAAGGTAAAGCAAATAATTCAGTAATTATGTCATCTCTTTGGCAAATAAAACCAAACATCCCAGAAGATTTATTTAGAAACCTACAATCTTTTTTTGATGAAGAAGATACTTCTGAAAAAGAAATAAGAAGGAATCTAACTTCTAATGAAAGCACTCTATTAACTTTAATAAAAAGAGTAGAAGAAGGAAGTAAAATATCTGTTTCATTACAAAACTCATTATATGATAAAAAAATATTAACTACTAAACAATTATTAATATTTGAGCGTATGGCTAACACCGGACTTAGACTAATGCACCCTGATATATATAATAAATTAATTGAGCAGAAAGAGGATGGCACATATAAACCAACTGATTTATATGAAAAGGTAATGAAGAGAATAGAAATACTTAGCGGTAATCAAAGACCTGATAGAAAGGCATTAGTTAGAGAATATAAATTAATATCTGATGGAAAGAAAAACTCATTGGAGAACCTAATCAAATTAATTAATCAAGATAGGTATAGATTTCAAGGTGCAAAAAGCAAGTCGGATATAAATTATTTATCAGAAAGTATTTCAGATATGATTGATACTTGGGATGAAATAATGATTGATTTTAAAGATACATTTGAAGAATATGATGAGGCTAATGATAAAACGAACAGGATAAGTGAATGGAGTAGTAAAGGCATGGAAAGTAAAATAGATGTTTCATGGAATGCACTTTCTGCTAGTGAAAGAGAAGACATTAGTAGAGAAAAATTAGCAGGTCAAGAATACAAGAAAATTGTTAAAGAGATAGAAAGCGACTACAAAAGATTAAGGTCTATGTTTATCGCTTACAATAAACTTGCAGAAATGTTATCAGATAAACAATTAAATATTGAAGTTGATACTGGTAGAGAAGAAAGAATTAAAGAAGACTATAAACAAATTAAAGAAACAATACAACACTATAATAAATATACAGGTCAAATCAACCAAGATAAGAAAAACGAAAGACAGAAGTTAGAGAATCTTAAAAATAGAGAAAGGGCGGCAGAAGAAAGAATGGATGCTGAAAGAGCAAAAGGTAATTTAACACCAGAAGAAGATAAGAGTGAAACTGCTAGTATTAGAAAGCCTGATAAGGAACCTCCTTTGAGCGTCACTTCAGACATAGAAACACTTAGGGCTAGAGTTAAAGCACTTCAAGAAAAGAGGGATAAAAAATGAGTTGGGTTGATATACTTAGTAAATCTAATAGTCCGATGCTTGATAAAGCAGACCCTAAACAGAAAAAGAAGATTAAAAAAGTATTACAGTCAGTCCAACCCTCTGAATATATGGGACAAGATTTTACTAAATTAGGAGATTTATTAGATGAATTAAATAATTTACCAATGAATAAATCTAAACCTATGCAAAAGAAAATGGATTCTATGGCAGAAAGAAATACAGATTTAGTAGCAAGGGCGGCTGAATTAAGAAAAGATTATGAGATTCTATACCGTCAATTAAGAGGAATGGTATATCCAAAAAGCAAAGGCGATTTAGGAGAGGAAAAAGATGAGTGAAGAAAATAATGAGATGTTAATGTTGTTAAAGACATTAGTAGATAAAGTAAATAAATTAGAGAATGCAGTTTATGATAAAGATAATATTCTGATGAAATCAGGGTTTGTAGTAGTAAATACACCTACTCCATCTATTGATAATTCTAATGCAAGCGGTAGCGAAGTAGATAGGATAGCAAAGATGGATTGGGAAGATATTGGTAAAATGGTATCTAAATTAGAAGGTGGTTATTAATGCCAGAAAAAGTAACAAAAGATGAAAAGATAGCAGAATTGCTAAAGAAAGCCGCAGAAAAAGCAGTTGAATTAATAGGTAATTATGATGATTTTAATGAAGATGATTTAACAGGTGAAGAAGTTAAATTGAGCCGACCTAAAGCAACAAAGGTTCCTGATGCTAAAGGTAGTGATGAAGAAAAGACTAAGATTAGAGATGAAGTAATTTCTAAAGAATCTAGGAGACCATTTGAAGATGAAGATGGATATATGACACGGCCAAAAAATGAAAGTGTTCTTGGGACAATTTATGGAGAAATTATGGAAAACGAAATGCCACATAAATTAAAAGTATTCTTTAATGAAAATAAAAAAGACATTCCTACCCAAATAGTAGGTGAAGTGCAAAAAACAATAAATCAACTTTCTATTTTTGAAGATAAAGTAGGAGATTTTTTAAATAAATACGATTATGGTTATGGTGGAGACCCCACCAAATTAGACTGAGGGATAGAATTGCCTATTTCTGGGGTCTTTAAAGATAAAAAGGATGCACTTACAAAGCGAGTGCTAGACTTTTTTGAAGATACTAGATACAATTATTTGTCTGCTAAAGAAGATACTAAATCCTTTGGGACAGCATGGAGTAAATCTATTGATAAGATAAGAGAAGACTTTGATGGGTTAAATGATTTTTCTAGGGAATTAAAAAGATACTTAGAAGAAGATGTTGTATTTGCTAAAGAAGTAAAAGACGCAGAATCTCATCAAGCAAAGGAATTATTTAAACAGATTAAAAATCTAAGATTTAACTCCACAGAAGTAAATGACCCTTTTACTACTCAAATGGGAAACAAGGTGATTCCTAATATAATAAAAAGGCCTGAGTTATATGCCGCATTTATTCATTATGCATTACGTTCACATGCTCATGCTATCGGAGAAAAATCATGGGCGGCTAAAGGTCATTTACCTGATATAGTTACAGAAGGTTCAACAGGACTTGATTTAGCAATTGATGATATTCCACTATATATTATAGAACATTATGGTGATGATGTTGATACTGATAGAGTTAAGCCTAAGTTTAAAGGTGCTTTAAAAATACTAGAAGAAGTATATCTTGTCGAAAATGATGAGAGTAGTTGGACTAAATTGATTCAATTAGATTTAAAGAAAAGTGATGAAGAAAAAGCAGAAATTAATTTTATAATACCAAACAAACCAATGTATCGTATATTTGAAATAAATGATATGAAAGAGTTGAAAGGGTTTAGTGGAGAGTTTGTAGTGCAAGAAAAGTATGACGGCATTAGAATACAAATACATAAAATGAATGAACAAATTAAAATATATACTTACAATGAAAAAGACATTACAGATAAATGTGATAAAGTAGTAGATAGAATGAAAGCCAAACAGTTTGGTGATTGTATTTTAGATGCTGAACTTATACTATACGACAATAAAGAACCATTACATAGAGCAGATACTATTGCTCATTTATTCAAAGGCAAATATAAAGATGCAGTATTAAAGGCTAGAGTGTTTGATATTATGCACCATGAAGATAAGAATATATGTGATGACCCATTAAGAGAAAGAATAAACATTTTGTTTTATCAATACTCTCAACAATCATCAGATGAATTATATTTTCCTAATAAGAAAAACACTAGAATAGCAGATTCATTACAAGAAGTAAAAAAGTATTCTAAAGATATTATGGACTCTCCTACTTCAGAAGGAGTTGTAATTAAAGATATTGAATCTACTTATTACATAGGTAGTAAGAAAAATCCTAAGTGGGTTAAATGGAAGAAGTTTGTAGATTTAGATGTAATAGTGTTAGATAAAAAGAAAACTAAATCTAATTTATATTCTTATACAGTTGGAGTGGGGCCACTTTCTGGAGAAGAATCAAGAGAACATAATGGCACAGAAATCGAAGGAAAGACATACCTTCCTGTTGGTAAAGCATTAAACACTAAAGAAAATGTGGATATTGGTTCTATTGTAAGAGTTAAAGTTGATGAAGTAAAAAGAAAAGGCACAGGATATAGTTTGTTTTCTGCTAAGGTTATAGAAATACCAGAAGTAGAATCACCAGAAAAACTAATCACGTTAGAATTATTATCAACAGAAAGTAGAAAATCATTAGCCTATGATATTCAAGATGCTTTATTGAAATATACAATAACTGATGGTATTCATGGAACAGCAGATATTATTCTAAAAGGGGACTATGACGGGTTTACAATATATGGATTTGAAGGAGATTCATTAATGGAAAAGAATGCTTTGGTTGATATTGATTCTTGGAAAGAACAATTAACTCAGATAACTAAAACTAAAACTTCTGAAGCAAGAGGAACAATAAAGGAATGGCTCAAAATAAAAGACCCTAATCAACAAGGAAAGGATGTAAAAGAAATATTAGAGTTTATTGTAAAAGAAAATCCTTCGTTGGCTAATGATTTATGGTCTGATGATAAAAGCACTAAGTCAAAACTATCACCAAGAAAATTAAAAAATTGGATGAACGACCAAACCGAGTTTGAGTTTTTAGCAAATAGTGGAAAATATACTTTTAATGACGACCATATATCTAAGGAAGAACCAGATGAAAAGGAAGGTATATTCAAAATAGTTAAAACAGAAGATGGTAACATAGATTTAATTATAGATGTTAATAATAAACAAATGGCTTGGAATATTAATTTAGACGATACAGAAGATATATTCAATCTATTTGGTAAAGCAGGTAAATACCCTGCACAAATAGCAACTAAGGTTAATGGTGGTAAACTGCTTGATAGAGGTAAAATAGAGTTAGGTGTTCAAAAGGATGGTTATCATGAATATAGAATTAATGGAGATAAGTTTGAAACTAGATTACATTTCCGAGTAGTTCCTGTTAAAAAACAAGATACATGGCTAGTATGGACAGGATATAAACAAAAGATGCTAGATGATACAGAAGATAAGGGTGTATGGGATTTATCCAAAGATAGGTTTAAAAAATTAGACATGTTAATATCTGAATAGAACTTACTTAATATAGTAGTTGTTTAACACCTGAAGATAATGGCGCAGTCTACAATGCTTCGGTCTGATACTAAGGGTAGTTTTTCTATTCTTAAATCTGATGATTTAGTTATTGGTGGATATGCTTCTATTGAAGTAGTAGACAAACAAAATGATTTGATTACTTTAAGTGCTTTACAAGATGCAGTCCAAAAATATATGGAAGTTAAGAAGTATAGAAATGTAATGTCTAACCATTCTAACGTGCAAGTTGGAGAAGTAATAGAACAATATCGTGATAAAAACGGGAGTTTACATAAAACTCAAGTAGACGATGTTGGTTTCTATGTTGTTATTAAGTTAAGAGATGACATAGAAAAAGCAAAAGAAATCTCAAGGGGTATTCGTAAAGGAACCCTACGGTCATTTAGTATAGGCGGCCAAGCATTATCTAAGAGGAAAACCTCGACTAAGGAATTAGGCGAGTATAACGAAATAGATAAATTAGAACTCCATGAAGTAACAATCTGCGAAAAGGGGATTAACCCCGAAGCAAAGTTTGATATTCTAAAGGAGGAGAAAGATACCATGAGTGATAGATTGGAAAAAACTCTGGGCGAGATAAACGAGTTAATGAAGCAAGTTGATTCTCTCCAGAAAGAGAAAAAGGAAGAGATGCCTGTTGAAGAGAAAGCAGAATACATGGACACCAATGAAGAAGGCATGCCTTCTAAGGGCGAAGAAATGGAAATGGCTGATAATGATGCAGACGATAAATCGGAGTTAGAATTGTCTAACTACGATAGTGAGAGAAAAGGAAGAAGTGGGCCAGAAGGGTTTGTTGAGGCTGGATTGATGGGTGAGGAATCACAAGGAAAGAAATTGCCACAAGCAGCACAAGTTGGGCCACTGTATAAAGAATGGAAAAACGATGAGTTTTCTACTTTAGACCTATCTACGGCAAACGTAGAAAAAGCGTATGAAGCGTTCAAGGCAGAACAACTTGAAAAGATGGCATACGATTCATTGAAGAAGCAGTTTGAGTCTCGCTTCATTAATGAAACATCTGTGCGTAAAAGCGCAGTAGCAAGGAATGAATATGACGCAAAGAATGAGGTTGAAACACTAAGAGAGGAGTTCGCTACCCTTAGAAAGAGCCTTACTGAAAGAAATGATGAAATCATTAAATCTCAGACAATTACAGTGCCAGAAATAAATGTTGCTGAAATGAGTTGGGGAGAAGTGCATAACTTTATGGCTCAATATGAAGGAGGAAATTAATTATGTCTACAAACTATATTAAAACAATGAAAGATTTAGAAGCATCTACCTATGGTGGTAGAAGTGGATTAGGCGGTAACTCGCTGTTAAAGAGTGCCGGAGTAGTCATGGGATTACATACCGGACATGGAGGAACAGAAACTCCACAAGGAACTGCGGCTACTGGTATAGGTAGTTTGTATAACCTAGTATATGGAAAGAAAGTATGGTCTATGCTTAACCAAGAAGTTAATGCATTAGCAATGCTTCCTAAGAGACCTTATACTTCAAGTGGTTGGAGAATAATGACTGACAGACCATCTGGTGGTTCAGGTAGTAAGTTTGCTACAATTAATTCTGGTGCCGGAACAGGAACAGGTGCAATTGGTGGTTCAGCACCTAGAATAGATAATCTAGGTGGTGTTGTTGAAAATGCAAGACTAGGAACTGAATTAAAATCTATGGCACCAAGTTATACAACCTTGTTTACAAGCCCAAAAACTGTTGCTCATATGTTTGAGTTTTCAGAACTTGCGCTTGAAATGGCTAAGATTGACGATGGAGTAGGCGACTTAAGAGCATTAATTCGTGAAGATATGGGTAAACACCATGCTGAAGTGCAGAATAAAATGTTATTGATGCCTCTTGAAAACTACGACCAAACTGATGGCTCTGCTGTTATTGATGTAACTGCAAACTATACTTCTTTAATGAAGGTAGTTTCATCATCAAAAGAGATTGAAGCAATGGAAGATGCATCTTTACTTGATACAGGTGCATCAACCACAGGTGGAATTATTAACCAATTAGTTACATTGTATGGAAATACAGACAGGCAATTAGTTAACAATGCATTTAATGAATCTTTCATGGATTCACAGGTTGATTTCGGTGCTTCATACGGTGCATCAGATGCTAGACCATTGACCCTAACTATACTAAACGGTATGTTAAGAGAATTAAGAGAAAACGGTGGTAGCCCTAAAGTTATCTTGACTGGATATGATACTATCCAACATCTAGGTGATTTGCTACAAAGCCAAGAAAGATTCTTAGACAGAAAAGAAATAATACCAACACATGGCGGTGTTCGTGGAGTAAAAGGAACAGAAGTAGGATTTAGAGTTGCTACTTACTATGATATACCTTTGATACCATGTAAAGACATGCCTAAAACCGGAAATGCGGCTGAGACAGATAAACTAAGCGATATGCTTATTCTTGATACAGACCATCTATGGCTATCTGTTATGAAACCAACCCAATACTTTGAGGATGGAATTGATAACGGAAACCCATTCGGAGTTGGAAACTTGGGTAATCAAGCAATGTATCGAACCATTGCTGAAACAGGTTGCTCTTTCTTTAAGGGACAAGGAAAAATAACAAACCTAACAAGTGCTTGAGGTGATTAAGTATGACACACGTAGTTAAATTGTTAGCAGACCATAAAGGTATGACTACACCAAGAGTGCATGGTGATGAATATCTTGTGGATGCTTCAGTAAATATAACTGCATACGTGCAAGGTGGAGTAACCGTAACGGCGGCTTCACTTGGCTTAAGCCGTATTAACGCTGTATTGGTGACAGGTTGTGAGCAATTAACTCACACTGCATCAGCAGTGCTTGATACAGACGGTGCATATTTAAGCGGAACAAGTTTTAAACTTGCCTTAAATGCAGGTGATGCTCAACAAAGCGGAACAGGTGATGAAGGTATGGTTAGACTTCGTGTTTACGGAATACTCTGAAAGGAGTAGTAATGTGGCCTTTGGTCTCCCTTAATCGGGAGGCCATTGGTTACGACTTTACAAGGTGAAAACATGGCAAAAATACAATATACAGGAAATGAGCGAAATCGTTCATTAGTTAAGGGCGGTTCAATATCCCCAAAGGAAACATTGACCGTAGATGCAAAACTTGCGTTAGTCTATTTAGGCGATACTGATTTTAAAATTACATTCGATGCTTCAGATAGAGCAACACTCAATACTTGCAGTGAAGGCCAATACAAATGGCTACAAAGAGAGTTTAAAGGTAAAACACTATCTGAAACACTAGATAAAATGTTTACAGTTAAACCAAAAAAGACAATAATACCAAAGAAAAAGGTAGAACCTAAGACAGAAACTAAACCTAAAGAAGAAGTTAAAAAACCTAAACCTTTAGTTTTAAAGAAGACTTTGGAAGATTCAGAACTTTAATAAGTATAGCATAATGTGAAAGATTTAGAGGAGGACTGATATTTATGGGTAGTGGGTCAATAGCAACTAAAACACATGTATTTTTATCGGCTGCCAGCGATGCAACAATTAATGGCACAGCAGGTAGGCAAGCGGTACAACTAATTACAGGTAGACAAAAGATAGTTTCACTTAAGGTTAGTAATAATCAAACAACTGCAATGCAGATTGATTTTATTGATGGTGCGGGTGCAAGTGCATTTAATGGTAAACTAATTCACAGAGTATTCGTGGGTTCAACCAAAGAAAATCTTGATTTTGACATGCATGGTGCTATAATAAATGATGGACTATATGTTCTAGTTACGGGCGCAGGAACGAAAGTAAAAGTTTCAGTTTCTGCTCAATATAACTAGGAGAAAATATATATGCCGGCATTAGGTAAAGACACAAAATTAGTAATGACAATATTGTTCGTAGGGGCAATATGTGGAGTAAACGTATTCTTTTATGCGGAGTTTGGTAATCTATTAGCATTCTCACACTATGCTCACGCAGTAGTGTTTGGTCTAATGACGATTGGAGGCATCTTAGTAATGAAAGCGATGTTTGACCTCGTATTGAATGACTACATAGAAATGGCTCTATTAGATAGAAAGATAGCCGCCTATTGGAGTAAAAGAGCGAGAGATGAACAACAAAGGGAAAGAGTTAGAACAAGTTTACAACAGTATAATCAACAATGGGGATATACACCAAATACCCCTGGACAATTTAATCCT
>Ga0098060_1000026_pt1 | contig 87304 bp, 87 predicted proteins | sample 21_taG_FD_77063 | JGI IMG/M metagenome (GOLD analysis project Ga0098060, IMG submission 77063) | Marine viral communities from the Subarctic Pacific Ocean - 21_ETSP_OMZ_AT15319 metaG | ecosystem: Environmental > Aquatic > Marine > Oceanic | place: Pacific Ocean | collected 2015-01-19 | reverse complement strand
TTCTTACCTTTTTCTCTCTCTTTTTCAGATACATTTGATGGGTTAAAATTATAATCAGGATCACTTGCTTGTGTATCAGCTACTGGAGCTTCTACTACAGGTGCATTGTTAGCAGCTATCTCAGCTTCAATCTTTGCAATTTCAGCCTCTATATCTTCTACACGGTTAGGATTACCAAACTCACTTGTTGCTTCATAAGCTAACTCATTCTTAAGAGCTAATACTTGTTCTTCTTTAGTTTCAGTAACTTGCTCTGCTGCAGTACTTGTAGGGTTAGATACTTTCATTTGTGGAGAGTAACTAACTACAGGTTGTATAAATATATTACCTTCTGGTGTTGCAGCAACATTTGTACTTAGAACTTTTTGATCATTTAAGAATGTTTTGTAATCTTCATTACCTAACATCTTAGCATCAATCTGTCTACGTTTGTTTTCTGTTAACCAATTAATAAACTGCGCTTTACCTTCTTCAGATGCTAAACGATCTGCTGGTAATTTCGTTTTTCCAAACTGAACTACGTTAGGTAACTTAACTCCTTTAGCTGACTCTGTGTTTACAAACGTTGTAAGTACAAAATCTTTCTTAGCTATTGTTCTTGATCCTTCGTATACTAAATGATCTAATACCTCTTGGTATGTCATAGTATCTAAGTTAGGCAAAAATTTAGCCATTGAGTTAATCCTAGGATTTTCGTTATTCTTAATATAATTTACAATATCTTCACTAATAGGTTGTCCCATTAAAGAAGGTTCTGTAATAACATCTAAATAGATAGCGTGTATTGTTGTAGCTTCTTCTTTACTTAAGTTACTTGCGTGAACACGTAAAGGAAACTTAGCACCATTTGCTGTAGAAACTTCTACGTAAAATGCACCAGCTTCAGAACCTTGTCCTAAGTTAATCTTAGCACGTCTTTTAGAGTTAACAAAGTTACCTTGTTTATCACCTACTAAAAAGTCTAATTTCTTTGTAGGTACTTTAAGTGTTTGTGCAATAAACTTTTCTGCAAATCCACCGTCTTCATTATACTCATTAACAATACTACCTCTAGACTTACCGTTGATACTAGTTGATACTACACCACCGTTTAACATCTGTGAGATAATTGCTTTCTTATGTAAGATAGTCATCTTAGCCTGGGCTTCAGATACACCTGGAAACTTTTCTTTACCATTTGCGTTATAGTAAAAGCTAGGATCGTGAAGGTTCATCTTCAATGTAACTCCATTTTTTACTACCGGCTTACCATCTTTCTTTAACGTTGCAGACATTGGCATATATCCTATGTCTTCTGTTGCCGGCATCTTACCTTCGCTTAATGCTTTCATCATACGTTGGTACCTAGGGTTAGATTTATTCTGACCTAACCACTCTCTATTAAAATCAAACTCTACTTCTAAGTCTACTAAAGGATTACCTTCAGACTCTAAGTATGCAGATAGAGCTTTTTGCTCATCTGTAACGTCTGTATTATCAGGGTGATTAGCAGATAACCATGCTAACTGTCCAGGTATATTAGCCAATGTACTATCTGTCATTGTAGCTGAAATAGTAACACCTGCTGCTTCATCATTATTAAGAGGCACTTCTAAGTTCTCAAACTCTGATGCTTCTATTTCTTTATTAAGATCTTCTACAGGATCCACTACATCTGTAACGTCTTCTGCTTGTTCAGTTTCTTCTGTACTATCTAATACCTCAACTTCTTGTTCAGTTTCTTCATTAAATGTAATACCAGAATCACTATCTTGTAAATCTTTAGATAAAGCTAAATCTAAATCATCTGCTGATTCTTCTTCATTATGCTTAATTCCTTGGTCTTGTGCTTGACGTTGGTTATAGTCACTAACAGCTAATTTTAATTCAAACAACTCTTCAGGGTCTTCTGTAAACTCTTCGTAAGTTGCACCTTTTTCTATAGCTCTAGCTACTTCTTTAACATCTAAGTCTTTTATTCCTCGTTTAGCTTTTGTTTTCTTACCAGTAGTTGGATCAACCACTGCTGCTCTTGACTCCGCTTGTTCTTCTTTATCTCTTGCAGCCGCTTTATCAGCTTTTGCTTTTGCATGCGCTGCTGCTCTTTTTCTTTTAAAGTCTCTTCGCCCATCTCCAGAAGTTAAGTAGTTTAATTCTTTTGTATTTTTTTCATTTTGAAACTCTAGTAAGTGTTGTTTAGCTGATGCTGTAACAAGTTCATCTGCAGTTCCACCTTCAACAGCCTCAACAGCAAGTTTGTCTTCTTTAGATAATACTGATTGATCAATATACTCTTTAAAGTTTTCTTTACTGTTACTTATAAATTCTCTACCATCTTTTACTTGTTGTTCAATGATAGCTCTTTCTTGGTCTGTTAGGTTATTACCTTCTAGTTGTTTCTCAAGAACATTAATACTAAGTTCCATACCTCGTGTACGTAACATATTATCTATAGCGTTATTACCGTCTTTAGATACTCTATTGTAGTTAGGTATAACGTTTCTTTTTTCTTGATCTATTTTATTTTGTAATTCTGGACTTTGTTTCTCAAACATATGTTGCTCAAACTGACGTTTAGAAACCATCTCTGCAAGACCGTAAGTATACTTACCTTTATTTCTTGCAATGATATCTGCTGCAGTATCCATATCGGATATCCAGTTATCAATGTTTTCAACAAATCCACCAAAATTTTCTTTTATATCGTATGCTTCTTTTTCTTCAGCAGTAGCGTGTTTTAACTGAGCCATAGATTGTCTAGCTGACTCATAGTTATTAGCTGTCTCTGCTTTAAGAGCCATGTCAAATGCCATGTTAGCTTTTGCTTGATGTATAGCTTCTTCACTACCTGATGCTTCTGCAGCCTGTAATAAATCTAAGTTATGGGAAAGTCTAGCCATTCTATCCTTTTCTTCATTAACTCTAACATCTGCTTCAGTCATCATAGTTTCTCCTTTACGGAAAGCCTTATTAATAAGAGAAGTAGCTTTAGGTCCTACTGCAGAAAACACACCCCCACCTAAACCACCAAATAGCATAGATGTTTGCATTTCAGAATCCTTCATGTATTTCCAAAATCTATTGTTACCTTCATTACCAAATAAAGTATTCTTTTCAGGATCTAAGTATCCAGCTTGGATATCACCTAAACGTTTACCCTCTTCTGCAATGATATATTGGTAACCTTCCTCAGCACCCTCTGACAACATTTGGAAACCTGTACTTCTAACTCCTTTAGTCTTATTTAATAACTTAGAGTTTTTAATAAAACCTGGCTTCTTTTTACTTAATGCTGCTTTAAGTCCTTTACCTGTTGATCCCATTAACATGTATTGTGGGATATCGGTAAGCATTGCTCCCCAGTTCCACTTGTATGTAAATGATGCTGCTTTAGCTGCTGCTCTCTTAGCCTCTTCTTCAGACATATTTGGATCTTTCATGTATTCTTCTAGCTTCTCTTTAAAGACACCAGTAGCTTCCATTTGTGACTCAATTAAACGAGATACAGTTGCTTTGTGTATACCACCTAAAATAGCTTTACCTGAATCACCGGTTAATTTAGCAGCTTTACCTGTCGCATGCATTGCATCAGTAACTTTATCTATTACCTTAGTTCCTTTAGCCGCTGCACGTCCAAGTTTACCTACACGTCCTGCTTGCGCTGCGTAGTTAAGACCTTTACCTGCTAAAGACATTCCTCTAGCATAACCTGCTACTGGAAGTAATATAGATAATGAAGATGCCATAGATACTCCATTTTCTGCCCACCAACCATCACCGTGTAACATGTTTTCCCATGTACTACGTTCTTCGTTGTCAGGGTCTTGATAAATAGGAGCCCATTCTCTAATACCTTCTTTATTGTCTGCTGCCCAATCAGATAACCAGTTACCGTAATCACCATCGCCTCCCATTAGTTGAGAACCCCAGTGTTGTACATCCAATAAATAACCAAGTCCCTCTACAGAACCATTAATTATTTCACCGGCTACAGTCTGCGCTGCAAACGCACCTAGCTCACCAAAAAAACCTTGATCAGCTGCGTCAGCTTTAGCTTTATTATATTCTGCTTTTATTAAGTTTTTATTTACAATAGAACTAGCAGTAGACAGGGAAGTATTTTCCCCTGTCCATTGCTTAATGTAATCAAACTTTTCTTCTAGATTTTGATCTGTATTGATATTTTGAGATAGATCGCTAGTAACACTAGACTTTGCAACTTTCATTGCACTGTCTCTGTTACTTTCTAGTAACTCATTAAGATTAAAATCTCCTCCGTTCTTCTTAGCCATAACTTTTATTTTGTAAATTGCTGAGGTGTAGAATTTGTTAATGTTTGAATGTAAGCGTTAACTTCATTTACATCACTAAACTCATCCTCTGTATTACCATATTGAACTGTGTACCCTCCTGCACCTAGTTTCTTTACTACAAACTCTGCATTAGCTGATTGTCTTCTATCTGGACTATATGCTCTAGTTTGTATTGTAGTGTACTTACTTGTTGATGTTTTAAAATCATTTAAGTCTTCTATCCTACTTGCACTATTTAAGTTTAATGCAACTGTTCTAGCAACGTTAGCTTGTTCATAATCACCAGATGCCTCTTTATCATTTGCAATCTCAAACTGCTCATTAGAGAAGTTGTTCTTTAAGAACTGTCCGTGTGCACCATTAGGTACAATATTCACAGCCATAACTACTGGTTTCATTACTGGGTTACCACTCTTATCTAATTGCGGTACACCATTAATTACTTGTTGTCTTAGTAACTTAACTCGTCCACTCATAGCAAAATCACCTTTATCTCTAAAGTTTCCAGAAGTAACACTATTACCTTTAAAATCTACTAAACTTGTATATTCAACTACATTACCATTTTGGTCATACATGTTGTAAGCCTCTGTGTTAGAAAGAAAATCTTTATTAACAGCAGCCATTGTAGACTTTGAATCAGTACGTACATTAGATCCTGACATTTGCATATTTGACGTTGTCTTACCTGGGTTCTGATATTCTTCTGCCCATATAGCGTTAGTCCTATTTCGTGCAGTATCACCTACTACATTTTTACTATGCTCTACTTTTACTAGTTTGCTAAGCGTAGCTCTTAACTTACCATAATCATTAGAAATAGGTATCGCATCAAAGATATTTTTTACTGTATAATCTTCAAATAAAATTGAATTACCATTGTTTAATTTAGTAGTAATTGCATTTTTAATCTCATCCAAGTCTTCAGTAGTAAAAGTTGTACCATCAACTAGGTTACCTAAATTAGCTACTAGCTTTTGGCTTTCTGCATTTAGATCATTAAACTTACCAGTAGCTTTAGCTCTTTGTATGTCATAAATTTTTCTATAATCAGAATTCTTAGTCTGCCTTAACATCTTAGCTTTCTTATTGTCACTAGCTACTTGCTCAACCATACCTTGACGTTGTTCTGCAGTATAATTAGAAGCAAGTCCTTGAGCTACTCTTTTGTCATCTGCGTTTAGTTTTTTCTGTAAAGCATCCTTAGAATTGTTCAGCGCAGTAATTTGTTTATCTCTATCCGCATAACTAGCCTCTGTAGTGTATACCTTTTCTTGTGTAGGTATTACTACTTGAAGTTCTTCTTCTTTCTTTTCTGCTCTTCCAAAATTTAAAGCTTGGTCTCTATTAGTAGTAGACTTACCGTGTACAACTGTACGTCCTACATTAAGGAAGTTATTTTTTTGTACAGCATCAATTTCTTTATCTATAGCTGCTTTATCTTCTTTATTTAAAGCATTATATTGAGTTTGTACTAATCCTCTTTTTTGTAACTCTCTAAGTCTTTCTTGTTTAAAAGCATCTTTGTTAGACCAATCGTTATAGACTCTATCTAATTGCTCTCTAACTCTTTTGTCAGAAACTCCAGTCCAACCACTTTTATACGATATACCGTCACCTAAGAATTTAATACTCTCTCCACCACTAGCTTTTAATGGTGTAAAGAATTTAAGTGCATCTTCAAAGTGACTTCTACCTTCAATTATGTTAGCATCACCAAGACCCATAGCACCTTCAAAACCTTCACCACCTTCTTTAGTGTATTCATTAAAACGGTACATGTAATCTGCCTCTAATTCTTGAGCTGCAGCATTATCTCCCTTCTTAACAAGTTCTTTGTGTCGTGCATTAAACTCTTTATAGTTATCTACACTAGCTTGAATCTTAGTTAAGTTTTTATCATTTTTAATTTTATTTGTAAGAGCTAAGTATTTTCTTTGAAACTCTGGAGAGGTTCTGTCTTGTGACATTGCTGATCCAGCAAAAGCTTGTACTTCTTTCTTAATATCTTCTACGTATTTTGTATCTCTACCACTTAGTGCAGCTTGTTCAAATTCTCCTAGCTTAACAGACGCAGCCAACATTTTGTCAGCTTTGCCTTGTTTAGCGTATAGAGTTTTTGCCATTAAATCTGCTGGGAGATTTGTAGGTACAAACTGACTTTTATATCTAGTTTGTGTTGGTTTAAAAAATCTATTCATTACTTCTTATATTTTAGGATCAATATATTCTATCTTTAAAGTTCCATCAGCTCCTTGAGTCATTTTGTATTCACCTGTATTAAGTAAATCCATAATTCTTCTATTTGCTTCTAAGTTCTTTTGTTCTTTTTTCTTGTCTGATAAATACCCTTGAGTATTCTCACCCATCGCAGAAGAAGCTGCACTACGTACTGTTTGACGCATAGCTTGATCTTGTTGGTTAGCTATCATTTCTTGATTACTAATATTAACATTAGTCATCTTTTCCTGGTTACTAATTCCAGAGTTTGTATTTTCTTCTCTAGCAAAAGATTGAGTTAACGCATCTGATTCTCTATCAGTTAATCCTGCGTTACCTGCAGACATAGCTGCTAATGCATCTCCAGCTGAAGTAGCTGTACCACGTACATTTCTTCTATTCTGTCTTTTGGCATTATCAATTGCTTTAGAGATAGCATCACGTTCTTCTTGCATTGATACTCTATCTAATTCTACTCTATCAAACTTTGTTGGGTTACTACGTAATGAACTAATGAAGTTACCTGCATTTGGAAGTTGAGCTGCTAATAAAGCTGCTTCATCAGAACCAAACGTTTTTTCTTCTTCTTCTGATTCTGGAGTAATACCTTGTAAGTAATCATTTATTGACATACCTCTACCATCATCTATAATGTCACGTGTACCTATGTTTTGGTCAACCGCACTTGCATCTTTCGTTGATAAACTATTAACATTAACAGGCTCTCTTCGCAAGTTCTGCTCAGCTTGAAGGGTCTGTAAGTCTTTAGTTGATAAGTTATTAATAGTACCATCTTGGCTACCCATAGTTGGTAAACTATTAACAGAGTTATTTTGTTTACCTAATAAAGCATCAATGTAAGAATTAGCTTTTCCTGCATTCATACCTTTTAATGGATTTGTAGTAGCATCTAAACTAGGGTCAGTAATTAAGTTTGGTAACTCTCTGCTTGAATTTCTAGTATTGAGTACTGGTATATCTTCACCAAAGTTATAAGGAGCAGGTCTTAAATCAAAAGGAGCAAGTAATGCATCTTCTTCTGCCTTAGCTTCTGCCTCCGATAAAGGTCCACCTTCAGCGTATACGTTTTTCTTTTTTGATAACTTACCTCCATAAGCCATAATACCATTTACATACTCATTGTAACTCATTCCTGAATCTTTAGCAGCTTCTCTGATAGCCATACGGTTTTCTTTAGCAACAACTGCTTTACCTTTTTTGTCTGTAGAGATCATACCTCCGTAAGCTAAAGCTCCTTCCGCCATCATCTGGTCAATTTGAGCATCTTCTTTTTGCTTAAGTAAACGAGCTTGGTCATTACCGTGCTGTAATTCTTTAAGCATTTTATCTTGTGTCCTCATAGATGGACCATCATTTTCATATTCTTCAAAGCTACGAGTAATCTTTTTAGCCTCTGCAGCAAAAGTCTTACCACTAGGTGTTTCTAGTTGATCAGAGAATACGTAGTCGCCTACTCTTACTTCTCCATCTTCTACCTCAGCGTTACTACCTAAAGCAATACCACCTTCTGAATGTTTATTACCGTTATATTCTGTAGCTTCTCCACCCATTTCCATTTCAGTACCGGCTAAAGAACCACCCATTGCAAATTCAGGAAGTTCACCACCGTAAGCACCTACAAAAGTATTTAAACTACTTTTATCTACTCTATCACCTATTTGCTTATTTTTAAGTGCTAGCTGATCAAGTTGGGCATCAGCTTCTTTCTTACCTTTGAATAACCCAACTGTGCCTCCAATTAAAGCTCCTGCTGCAGTACCTAGTGGTCCAAAAGCTGAACCTGCCATAGCTCCTGATCCTGCCGCTTTTAAAGCAGAGCCAGCTATTTTGTTCCCTTTGTTTACGTCTTCTACTTGAGACAAGTCATCATCCGCTCCTAACAACTCACCTGCTGTATTACCTACAAAGCTAGCTGTTGAACCTATAGCTTGATTAAGACCATCTGGTTCTTCCTCACTACCAGATTTACCACCAAGGGCATTACTAAGATCACCGCCTAGTTCGTATTTGTTTTTCTTTTTGCCGTCAAATTCTAAAATTGTTCCATCAGGATTTATTTCAAAATAAGGTAACTGTTTGCGTTTCCTAGTCTTTACTGACTTTTTCTTAGAAACATTTTTTTTATTTTTCATCATAATATATTTGGTTATGTCTAACTTTGTACTGTATAAGTACAAAGATAAACAAAAAAAAGGAGACTTCCTAAGAAATCTCCCTTTAATTTACACTTATTATTTTAGTGTAACTGTTTTTATTATTACGTGTAATGTTATAACTTAGTAGGTGTAAAAGAGTATATGATATCATGTACTACTTTTCTAAACCCTTCGTCATTCTCATATTTCAATACACATTCTAACCATTGGTTACGCATTCTAGATAATGCTTTAGCTGCGTCCCTAGGGATTGCAGTTCGCCATGTTCTCATACGTCTTTTCATGTTAGCCGGTGTTATATCTATAACTCCTGTGTCTTGATAGTTATTAAAGAATTGCATACTATCAAACGTTACGTCATACTTATCTAATCCTGCAGCATCATAAACTTCATTAACAAATGCAATGTTATTCCATATTTTGTTAATATCCGCTGGTTGTGCAAATATAGTATGTAGCTCTGATGTAGAGTTGATACCATAAAACTGTCCGTTAACACCTACGTTGTGCTGATGTAATTCATTCTTAGCATTAGGGTTAACAGATAATAGTCTCCTACCGTATTCTAAATACATTTGAGGCTCATAGTCATAAAAACTTTCAAATGCTCCTAGAAGCTCGTTATAGCCTAATGTAAACGAAGGTGACTTCTTAACAGTAAACAACGTAGCATCTGTAAAATCAGGATTAGCTTGTGGTTGAGAATAAGGTACTACAACCGTAGTTACTGCCTCATAAACAACGTTACCTACTTGTATTAACGTTCCCTGTGGAATAGTCAATGGTGGTAACTTTTGTCCATCTGTCGGTGTTACTATAAAATCAGATACTTTAAATACTTTGTAGTCTGATAAGAACGTATACAATACTCTGTTAAACTTAGCATCGTATGCACCGTGCACTCCTATAGCTAAACCAGTTGATGTTGATCTTAATGTTTTATCTGTATTTGTAATGTTTCCTTTAATGTTATTACCAAAGAAACTACTCATACCTTTAAGATCTGATAACTGCTCTAATCCTCCAGAATACCTCATTAGTTTCTGCAACCTTGCATCATAATGATAAACTGCACTTTCAGTTCCTATTACAGAGTTTTGGTGTATTGTACCGCTGTTAGTTGATATGTATCTATAATCTGGGAATACACCACCTTCTCCTAATACTAGAGATTGTCCTGATGTATCATTGATTACACTACGTTCATCTAATGACGCCATACCAAATGCTCTATCTTGATAGTATAGTAATGTATCCTTAAAAGAAAGTATTTTATTAATAGGACCATATATCCCATCTACATCTCTTTTATTGGCTATAGGGAATGAACGCCAGCTGTCAAATAACTCACCGTTAATCTTAACGTCAGATGCCCATAACTGATTAGGATGTGAATTTACAAAATCAGATAAAAAGTCTCGTGCAAAGTACTTATTCTGAACTAGGTCTTCGCCCATCCATCCACTATAGATAGAATTATCATTTTGTGAATAGTCATTTGTTGCTATTCTATCTACTCTCCAGGTATTGCCTGTTCTATACTCTGTGTTTACACTAGATTCAACCGGTACAATTATAGCTGTAGATAGTGAATTTATGTCAAATGATTTATATCTAGAGTGAGTTGGTTGCTCATTATTATTGTATCTCTCTATTGCTTCAGAGTCAAAGTAATTTACGTATGAATCACCTCCAAATACTTTTGTAGATAATACTTCCGCTGCAGGTACATTTTTAGTAACCTGGTAATGTCCTATGTATTGGTACTCGTTAGTACTTCTACTTTCATAGGTATCTCCACCGTATTGATTAGTTAAGTATCTTCTGTAACTAACTGACTTTGCTTTAATGTTTTCGTTACTTACACGTCCTCCATTAAAATTAACTGTTTGTAGTCCATCAGAGACAGTACCATTTGAATGCAAGTGTCTCATAGATGTAGACATGTGAGGAACACTAGGTGTAACAGATCCTCCAGAAGTACCTTCAATGTTTAATCTCCATACTAGTTTAGCATTACCAATACCTAAAGGATGTAATTCTTTAGAATTTGAAGTTAAACCTGCTTTACCTCTACTATAAGAACTATTATGTAATCCTGGATCAGAATCAACTATACTAGAACCACTAGCATCAAAATTAGTTATTGTTGTCTTATCTGTATTAGGTAATAAATCATTAGTATTATCTATGATTTGTCCTGGCTTTAGTTTCATAGCATAAGCTACTTCATATCTTTCTATAGTAGTTAGGTCTTCTTCAAATGTATCATAGCCTTTATAGTAAAAATTCTCTTGTGCATCAGTCTCAGCAGTACTCCCTGGGTTACTAGCCCAGTGATTCATAAAACCACCATAGTAACCTAATGTTTCAATGTAATCTCCACTTTTATGCGTTATAGAAGTATCTATTGTCCCAAGTGGACTAATAAAGTGTCCTAGTCTTCTTGTTCCTATAGGGTTACTATTTAACCCAAGACCAGTCAGACCTGCTCCTGAACCATTCATAACAGAATACCCAGGTATATCATTTAAGTGCATAAGTACGTTGTCATCATCTCCGTCAAGTGTTACTCTACAACTAGTGTAGAACGGATTAGTAACCGCACTAGATGTTGCAGGTATACCTGTATCGTAATAACTTTGAATTACAGAACCACCATGAGCTTCTGTAATTGCTCCAAAAAACATATGGACACCTGTACCTAACTTACTTTTATCTTGTGTTTCTCTAGGTAATCTAACAATAGAATAACCTGAGATCTTATCAGATATACTACTTACATCAACTGTAAATTTAATACCTAATTGTTTTAATTGTAATGTACCATAAGCAGCCTGTGTGCCTGTATTACTAGATAAAGGAAATCCATCCCTTACTTCAGGGAATCTGATATCTCCAATCCATTCTACAAAACCTACTGCACCATTATTATCGTGTAATGCAATTGCAAATCTATAAACCTCACCTCTAGCATAACCAGAAAAGTTTGCATGTGCCCAAGGAGCAGCCATACTGTTTAATTGATTCTCAATGTATATCGGCTTTAATGTTCCATCCGCTTCTAAAGCACCTGAATAAATAGGCGTTGTACCTGGAGGAAATCCGTGTACTTGTATTTTCTTATCTGCATCAGTAGATTGATTACCATTAAAAAACGTTGCACCACTTACATCTTGTGTAGTAAACTCATAAGAAATATTCTTACCTTGTCCACCTAAAGTAACACCGTCTGCTTGGTATTTATACTGTTGTGCTGCAGTAGCCCAATTGGCTTCTGTTTCTGTATTTAAAATGTTTATACAATCATGTTCTTTAGGTACAGAATCATACAAAGGTCCACCTGCGGTAGAATTGTTTGTAAGTAATATATTCTGTGTAGGATCATCTTTATCTATCAAAAGTGCCATTGGTTGATTATTCAAATCAGCTAATGGATACTCTGACTGTATTGGTGAGTACTTTGTAGTAGGACTATTAAATCTATATGCTCTTGCATCAAAGTTTAACTCGCTTTCTTTAGTAGTAAGGTTTGCTGCTACCAATCTATTACCTTGTACCTCTATATCTTTAGCTTTAGTAAAACCTGTGTTAATTATAGCATACTCTTCTAAAGGTATTGTTGTTGCATTTGCAAGAGAAGAACAAGTTACTGTTACTTCCCCAGTTTGCGGGATAGATTGTTCAGAAAACTCAGATATACTTGCTAGTGTACCATTATTATTGTATAGTACAGCAATGTGTTGTATTACTTCGTACGTAGTATCTAAACCTTTAATTGTATAAGTAACACTTTTATTAGCACTAGTACCTCCAGCAGAAAAAGTCTCATAGTTAGTATTTTCTGTAGTTGCCTGTGTTAAAGGATACATAACTGATGGAGGCGCATAACCTGTCTCACTTCCACTAGACTTTAATAGCCTGTATGTAAACTGAATCTGAGTACTTGTTGTTAGACTTCCTACTCCTAATGATTGTACTACAGGTTGTGCTAATGTTGTTCCTGGAAACAAGTCAATAGTATTTATCTCAGTATTTAATCTATTTGGATCAGCTAAATTAAAAACCCTAACTTGATTGTTATTATCTGTCCAGTATACTCTTTGTTTATTCTCTGTCTCGTACAAAGCAACTGCCTTGTTAATACGGAACTCTGTAGAAAAACCTAATTTTTGATTATACATAAGATGGTCTTCTACTGTAAGAAAACCATTATTTAATCCTATAATCTCATCTGTATTTTCATCGTACTTACACTTCCAAATTTGTCCATATGCATCTCCTGTAGTTGCACTAGTATTTTCAGTTGTAAATAAGATTAACTCATCTACTAATGTACATGAGCCTATTATTTTTAAATTGTTTTGTGCTGGTATAACCGATGTACTAACATCCCCTAAAGTCATCTCCGCTATATTTGGGATGCTAAAAGCTATTTTAGTTCCTGCCTCAGTTTCTAAAGATCCAGAAGAGTTTCCTCCATCTGTAACCACTTTAAAGTTCTTTGCAGAAAAATAAGAGTTAGGATCTCTTTTAGAGAAAGAAGAATCTTGGTCCATACCTTTAAGGTACCCTTGTTTTGCTTCCATCTTTTATGAGTTATGTGTTATACGTTGTTCTGCTTTTCCTGCTGACTTATGTCCGTCTGCATGTTGATTAATCTTTGGTATAAGTCTTAACCAGTTATTCTTAATAGATTCTGCCATATCTACTGAAGGCATCTTATCTCTAGTTTGTGCTGCTCCAATATACCAATCGCGATCTTGCTCTAGTTTCTGATAAACAGCTCCTGGTAACTTACCAGACATCCATCTAATAAAACCTATTCTCCATTTAATATGAGAAGCTACAGCCTCTTTAAATTTAACGTCATCTGGAATAGTAGGGTAACCTCTTTCATCTACAGGCATAGCCATGTAAGAAATTAATACCTTACCTTCAGAGAAGTTAGGAAATAAGTAATCATCGTTTATAGAGTATGTTAAATCAGATGCACAAGAGCTATCTTCAGAAAATCCACATCTCCAATGATGAAATGAATCCGTTGTATAACGCATAGCTGTGTAAGCTATACTGTTCTCATCCGGACAATTTAGTTTATCTACTACCATGTCTACTCCTGCTACCGTATTAATGTAGTGTAATTCTACTGGTAGCTTAGCTTTGTAATTTTCTACGTCTATAGACTTTACTTTCTCATTAAGAAATACAGTTGCACCTATGAATTCCATAGCTTCACCTGCCCACTCAATTGCGTCAGTAATGTCTAAGTCTTCTGTCATACCCATATCACGGTATACCTTTGCAAGTATAGGTTCTATAGATACGTATTTTCCGTTTCCAAGCATTGTTTTAGTTTATAGTAAATAGTAATCAATTTTGCTGTCTTCGTCTTTAAGTACTTTACTCAAATCTAACTTAGCAGTTCTACAGGGTATAAAAGAGTATGCACTCTTCCATTGATATGTAGCCTTTGTAGTTGAATAGTACCATTGGGCGATATAGCCTTTTGTATGTTCGTTATAATGTCTTACACGTTTCTTTAGGCGTTTAGCTTCCTCATCTACTTCCCATAGATCCATTGTAGCTTTCCAGTCTATTGGTAACGGATTAACTAACTCCCCTTCCTTATTTATCCAAGGTGTAAGTTTCTTTTTCCGTATACCTAGTAGACCAAGTCTATATGGCATGTTAAAGTCAAATGAGTTGTAAAGTATCTCATCTCTTAATTGTTTATTAAAAGAATCTATTACTTGACAATAAGTAGAGTAGTCTACATAAAATGCGCTATCTCTATCTATTAAAACTCTGTTCCTTTTTTTGTCGTGTCCTTTAAAGTGCATTATGCTGTAGTGATGATAAAAATCTCTACTCTTTATATGCGCTTTATGTTTCTCAGATTGCTTCCCTTTCCTCTGTTTCATGTATTAGCTTTGACTGTTATTATCTTTAGCGTTATTATCGTTATCCTTTGGAACTTGTAAACTCATTCCAAATTGTTGTAGTATTTGTTCTTTCATGTAAGGTATCATCCAGTTGTTAATAGGATACTCATCATCGTAACTGAAACAAGCTGTACCTGTACTGTCACATTTAAAGTCTAATAAGTCTATTGGATTTGCTACCACTACTCTAGCGTTGATATATTCTATTGCCTGATCTTGTGGCTTAGGTAGAATTAAGTAGATGTAGTCATTTAAGAATACAGCTTGAATATCGTTACCTGTGTACTTGTTGTATTTTCTGTAATGAGATACTGTACCCGATGTAACTGAATACGGAGCTGCTAGTTTGTTTACTGGTCCAACTCTTTGTAATGCTGTCCCACTATGTAGTTCTAGTAATGCAGGGATCTTCTTTTCTGTTCTTAGAGCTATACACCCTATATCTACAGAGCAACATTCTGCTGCATCTACTTCTATTAGTTTTAAACATCCTAAGTCTGACACTAGATGTTGGTCTATTTTACGACCAGGCTTGTTATACTCATTTCTAAGTAACAAAGCTCTTTGATTATTTACGTGATAAAGTATCTGCTCTAAACTGATATCATTGTCATCACTAATTTGGTTACCCTTTAGTATCTCTAAGATATCAAAGGCTATTTCATTGTAAGTCATAGTGTATGTTTAAAAACGAGAAATGGAGGACCACATAGTAGCCCTCCTCTCCAGAACCCCACATCCTGTTTATTCTCTTTAATTATTTTAATTCCATTGGGTATAAACATGGAAGTTTTCCTTTATTAGTTACTGTACCACAACCAATGACTGGCTTAGGTCCATTCTTACCGTAGGCAAATGCAAATGCAGTTCTGTCAATTCCACAACCTACTTGCATACCAAAGATTTTATGTTCTTTTCCTACAGAATAATCAACATAGAATTGTGAGTGTAAGTGACCCTGTACTTGTGGACAAAGATCATTCTTCATTCTACTTCTTGCTGTTCCACCTTCTCCGTGATTGTAACATACTCCTTGAATCATAACCTCATGCACAAACTTCCATCCTGGAGTTCCTAATGCAGTTGAGTAATCTATAACCCATTGATCAGCTATACCTGCTGACTTAGCTTTACGGTGTACCATACGGTCATGGTTACCAATTGTTACGTATGCTTCTGGAAATACTTTGTACCATCTTTGTAGTTTAGCCTTTGCAACATCAAACTCTTCATTTGGTCCAAACGTTTGCATTTCTGACTCATGGTATGAGCTGTAGTGATTATCTATAACATCGCCAATGAAGACTACTGTTCCGCAATCATCACGCTCTTGTATTTCTCTACAAAACTTTAAATATTCTTTTAAACAGAATGGCTCATGTAAATCTCCAATAACTAATACGTTATCAGGATTACCACCTGTATACGGTTTTGGTAGTCTTTCTGTTGGAATCTTTTTAAACGGATTAGCGTTTGCTTTCCATTCTAAGAACTCTTTGTATAAAGCGTCTTGTGTTGGAACTGGTTCAGTATCCTCTGCAATCTCTGCCATAGCTGCCTTACGTGCTGCAGTAGCGATGTTCATAGATACATTAAATATTCTTGAAATTTTAGGTGCTCCAGATTTAATGTAACCTGGCTTTGATATTAAAAACTTTTTTAGTGCCTCTTTAGTCATAATTGTTTTAAATAAAGATGTGACCCCTATCGCCACATCTGTTTAAGTTATAATACTAGTACTACTTTAGTACAAATATTTCTCGTTGTTTAATTCCTTGTTTTACAAAGATACAAAAACTATTTACTAAAACAATACCTGACGGCACTTTTTTTTTATTTTTCTAATAACTTAGCGCAACCTTCGTGAATTTCTTGGATTAACCTGGCTTCTAATTCTTCCATTTGTTTTCCAAGTTTCTCCAACTGTGCAGGAGCTTCGTCTGCTGCTTTCATTAACTTAATTAATTCTTTCTTGTTAACAGACGTCTTCTTTTTAAAAATATCAAATACTCTCATCGTTTTAAGTAATTATTGGTTAAGCCTTCCTAGCTCTTCACGTAGTTCTTCAATCTCTTCTAAAGCTGCTTTTAATTCAGCAATAAGAGTTGCGTTCTCCGTGGATAAATCTATCACTCGCTCTGAGTGAGTTGTGATTAATGTTTCAATATGTTTTCTTAACTTTACTACTAGACTTTCTAAAGTAGCTATACGTTCTTGTACGCTTTCTTTATACTCAATCCACGGGCGGCTTTCTTTGGCTGCTTCGTCTTTACGTATTTCTTTGCGATAGTTAAGAATCATTTGAACTAATTTAACTGTACCTCCTGCACCTACTGTCCCTACAACAGTAATCAAGATCGTACTTATGTCTGTACCTCCACTAGCCAATGTGTAAATAAGGTTGATCATGTGTGTGTGTTTGTTAAATATTAATTTTGGATCCCGGCAAATTTATGTTTTGGATTAGTTACGTTAGCTATATTTGACTTCTTAAACTTAATAGTTTTTTCTGTCATAACATCGTAAGCAATCTCTGAGTAAAATGTTGCTGGTGTCGTTGTGTCCCCGTCTGAATTTATTACTGCTGGTGTCTTTTCTATAAGCCCTACACGAACTACAGCACTATTTGGGTTACATAGAACGTATTTATTATTTTCTTTTTTATAGATACCGTGCTTCACTAAATCAGATAAAGCTGAGGCATCTGTCTTATAAATTAATTTGTAAATATTCATCTTATGGTATTTGAATTACACTTTTTATTCTACCTACTGGTAAAGTGTATGTTGCTAATCCTCCGCCACCTGTTGTAACGTCTGTTGTCCCATCTTCAAATGTTGCGACTACAGTATCTGAACCAATAGGTAAGTTAAATCTTTGGACAGTATCTGCAACTCTTGTTACAGCTGTTCCAGAAGTAGGAATATAAGAAGTAGCTCCAGAGCGATTCTCTATTTGATAACCTGCTAAGTAGAATCCAGAAGCGTCATCTCCAGTCCAACCACCAACGTTATTATTTGCTGGGTTAAGTACAAAGAAACTACTCTCCAATTTAGTGTCTGAACTTGACAATGTTATTACCGCCTCTACTCTGAACCAATCATTAGCTAAAGCCTCTACTGATGTAGTACCTGAAAATGTACCGGCTTGAGTAAAGTTAATATCAGAACCATCAGACAAATCTATTTGCCACTCTATACGATTACTGAATGATGCACCAGTAACACGAAGAGCCACATTACATCCTGCCTTTTTAATAAAAGCACTTACTGTATAAGTACTCGCTGTAGGGTTAGATACAATTTCTCTTAAGAAATGGTTACCAGTTGCTGAGGTAGCTACAACCTTTTGTGCTGTTTGACCGTCTATTGGTGTAGTTATTCCATTGTCAATTACAGAAGCTCTTATAATAGTATAAGATGAATCACTTATATCTGTAGAATGAGTTACTAAGTTTGTAGATTGTGGCTCTACTAATATTACAGGAGCATCTATTACTTTATAATCTATTCTAGGTATGTTACTACTTACTGTCTCAATAAGTCCTGCTGAATTTACTCTTGTACTAGTAGAAGCTCGCTGAAAAGTTAAATCATCTGCTGCATCATCTGTAAAAGCATAAAGCTTAAACGCCTTATAACCGTGAGGTAATACTGAAAAATCAGAATCAGTTAATGTAGTCCCTAATGATGTAATTGTACTTTTTAAATAAGAGGTTGCTTCTACTGTTCCTCCATCTGCTTCAACCCTTGTGCGGAATGCATTAGTCAATAGTGTACCTAAAGAGATACTACCCATTCCAGGTGCATAACGTAAAGGTGTATGAAAATATCCGTACATAGTTTTAGTTTTAAAGAATTATAGATACAGAACCACTTGTTAAAGTAATTTCTGTAAACATGTCATTTGCTTGCGGTGTAATCAGTGCACCGGCTTTAATAGCTGTTGCAGGAGTTGTTACATAGTTAGCAATAACATTAGCTGTAGATCCGCTTACCTTTAAGCTGGCAACTACTGTGTCTTCCAATACTAGGAATCCATCAAATTTTCTTGATACTGCGTTAGTATCGTTACAAATCACAACACCTCTAGAAGCTGTCATTTTTTGTAGTCTTGTTGTTTCTTCACTCATGTTGTTTAATTTTTAAAGTGTGGGTTATTATTCTATATTCTTCAAAGATACGGAAAAATATTAACATATGCAACATTTTCAGTAACTTATAAAATCCCCCACCAATGAAGCAGGGGATCTTTGTTTATTAAGGCGCATCAGTTACTAAATCAGTACTAGAGAAATTGTACCCCACAAAGTGAGCAGTTCCTATAATATCTGAAATAGTACTTGTACTTGTTTCTATTTCATAATAATGGTCAGGAGATAGGTAACTAGTGTTTACTGAGCCAGACATAGTAGAGCTGTCAGTCATATCTTGTGTATTTCCTGAGTTATAGATACCTGATATATTACTAGATTGATCTGAATCCCATATAACTAACTGATTTAATAATAAATCTTTAGGATAGTTTCCAGAAACATATTTACCAAATCTGAAGTTTTGACCTACTATAGAACCAGACCAACCATAGTTTTGATGGCTGTTAGTAACACTAGCTAAAACCCCATTCACAAATATCTTAAATCTTCCGTAATAACTAGACAAAGAACCAGAAGAAGCTCCAGTAGTACCACCGTCATAAGTTACTAGAACGTGATTCCAGCTAGTATCTATACCTGACGCTGTGCTAGTTTGTACTTGTATTTGGTTGTTACTACTTCCGTACTTTAATCTTATACGACCACTACTAATTAATCTTATCTCTATATGTCCATTATTAGTAGTATCATTGTGACCATAGTAAAACAATGATTGACCAGAATTAGAAGTCCCTCTTTTAATCCACATACCTATAGACCAAGCCTCAGAAGCTCCAGAACCATTACCAGAACGCTCTAAAGAAGTTACTAGAGATGCGTTACCTCCTAAGTAAGAATTAACTCCATCTTCAAATTTTAACGATTTAGTATTAGTGTACGTTATCTCTAATACATTTAAAGTAATATTAAAAGAAGTAATACCTCCTAGAGCATTTGCTGCTTTACAACTAATTACATATGTATCAGATGAACCAGTATAAGCTGGAGCTGTTCCCGTAAATACACCTGTAGATTGATTTAATATCGCCCAAGATGGTGCATTTTCTTCTCCATAAATATTAACTATATCTGAGCCACTATCTAATGCTATCTGTACATTTAAAGAGTCTCCTTCCGTAATACTAAAAGATTGATCGCTAATATCCGGTGCAAATGAAGTTATAGGTTGTGAGCCTGCTCCTATTGTTTGCTTAGAAATACTTGGTATTAACTGTACAGTACTAGCCTCATTAACTCCATAGAAAAAATGTATATCACTACCATCTAAGTCAATACTCTTAGTAGCTATTAATTCTGAATCATCCTCTGACCATAACTCCAATGAATTGTCAGCTTGGTATCTTAATGAAAGCATACCTGCGTTAGTGCTGTTGTTTCTCCACCACCATCCACCAGTTGATGATTGGTAGTAAGTATTATTAGAATTAAACGTCCACTCACCTGAGTTTGCCATAATAATCTGCTCTGAAGAACCGTAGCTAAAAGCAGCAGTAATATCATAGTGAGCGTTAGAGTTACCACTAGAAGCACCTGGATAACCTATACCAAACTTTTGAGATCTCCCAAAGAAGTTAAAATTAGCCATAAACAGCTCACCTGGACTTATAGCTATGTTAGATTTAATAACACTATCTTGATTAAGACCGTCAGTTAAAGGACCTTCAGTTCCATCAAAATCATGAACTATTGTCCACTCAGAATATCTCTTAATCATTACAGGGAATTTAGCGTTAGGTTGATTTTCACCACCCATAGAGATAGTAACGTTACTACCAACTAAAGCTGTATTAGACTGCCCTATAAGAATTCTATCATTATTAGATATGTCGTATAATTTTAAGTAGTTATCTGTATCATAAGTTAAAGCAAATACAGTATTATTTGTAATTGTATAACCGCTAGTATACCTAGAAGCTACATCTACACCTACAGAAGTTTCTCTAACAACGCCTAAAGATCTTGAGAACTTGAAATTTTGAGACCATTTAGCATTGTAAGTTATCTCTAATGAATCACTTGTTTCTTCTGCTCCACTGTATACCCCTAAAATATAGGTACCGTTGTTATCGTGTGTCCATGTATACTCTTCACCCTTTTCTAAGAAATCACCATTATAGAATGGTTGTTTATTTTCGTAAGTAGTTACTATTGAAGCTGATGTAATTTGATCGCCAGCACTGTTACCATAAGATATAAACCAGTTATTTGAAATCGCAGGTAAAGAACTACCGTTGATCATATTACTAGCATTTATAGTAACTACAGAAGAATCATTCATAGTAAGCTCTAAATTAGAACCATTTAAAGCACCACTAGATACAAATTTATTTTCATCTACACCTAACGTAGTAACGTCTACAGTAAATGATGTACCGTCTTGTAGTGTTAAAGTTAAATTATTATTACTTAAAACAAAGTTAGTAACTGGATTTCCACCACTTGCAAAACCTGTAGTGTTACTAAATAAATCATTTAACTGTACTAAAGCCGATGATAATACAGAATTAACCATAGTACCATCAATACTACAACCGGAAACAGGCACTATAAATTGGATTTTCCTTGATCCTTTTAATATTACCTTAATCTCTGTACCGTGAGCTAATGCCTGTAACTCATTTACTGAGTAAGGGTTTATAGTAGCTCCAGAAGCACCTTCTTTAACAATAATGTTACCTGTATTTGTAACAGCTAAATCAACGTTATTTAATACCATAGAGTGATTAGAGAATGGAAGCTCGTAGTAGTAACCATCTACTGGCTCTCTTACTGCTTTTTCTCCTATACTTTGGTATGAATTATCACCTAAACTTAGACGTAAATTAGTAGTATCTACTTCACTTAAATCTACAGCATAATCCTGTCCAATAAATCCTACATCATCAACTTTGATTATGTTCTTATCATTATCAGCTAATAAACCAACAGAAGAATCTACTAAGAATCCTATCTTATCTGTATTAGAGCCAAGCCCTGTGTAGTGTACTTGCGTATCTAGTATCTCAGCTATAAATCTATAATTAGAATTAGCACTTATAGTAGTACCTAAATAATTATAAGCCTCATTAATTTGTATAGACGCTTTAGCATCTCCTGTATTACCAATACCATTGTACTGAGATCTGTTGTTGTCATAAAGACCACAATCTCTTAATGTAGCATTAGCAGCACCCCATCCACAAAAACCAGCATTCCAGTTTCCGTTAACTTCGTTTTGGCTAAACTTATTATTTATACCTCCAATACAAAGTAAACCATTGTTAGCATTGTAAGAAGAGTAATTAATTGTTACTGTAATATTCTGACAACCTCCTAAAGAACCAGCAGCAAGATAAATACCAGATTCAATGTTATTTAATGATTGGTTCTCAATAACAAAACCACCACCGTTTATACCACAATCCTGTAATCTAATACCTCTAAAGTTATTTTCAGTTCTACATTCTCTTACTAAAGGTTTAGTACACTCTTCTAATCTTACAGCACCACCGTTAGATGCATTTGCACCTGCGTAGAACGCTTGTAATTCAGTATTAGTAGAATCATACCCTAAAACCCCAGAAACGTTCTTAGAAAGCACCGTATGAAGTCCTGTACCATTCCAACCATTATTTATAAACTTACATTTCCTTATTTCAACTGTAGAATTTTTCTTTAAATATAATCCGTAAGCTCCTGCATTTTTAAAAATAATGTTTTTAAAGACAAGGTTTTTAGTGTTACTTCCAGTATAAGACATAATAGAGCCGTTACTAGTACTATATGTTGTATATTGTATAGTAGTGTTATCTGCTCCCAAGAAAGTTAGTGACTTACCAGCTGGTAAAACAATTTCAGTAGTAATATTAAATATACCGTCTAAGTAGATTGTATCTCCATCATTAGCCGCTGTAATGGCAGAAACAATGTCTCCATAAGGATATAAGATAGAACCATCAGAAATACTACCTGTGTAATTTGCTTTAACATAAACATCATATACCCTCATAGAAGAAGTTACTAAGTCAGTCTGTGTTATACTACCCTCTGCAATATGATCATAAGAAGAACCGTTGTATACTAAAATATCTCCTGTAGCATATCCACCACCTGCAGCTGAAACTCTATAGAAGTCTCCTAATGCATCTGTTCCTGTTGGAAGTGTTGGTGTACTTGTAGAACCATTATAAGCTCCTTTATAAGTAGAACCAGATAACAATTGATCAACATCACTTTTAAGAGCTATAGGCTCATCTGTAAAAAATCTGTTCAATACATTTGTTTGGTATCTTGTTGGTGTAGCATCACCTTCACATACTTGTAATATACCATCACTCTGCTCTTGGTTATTTACTGTAGATATTTTATAGATAGTAGCCCTAAGAGTTGTCCCTGTCTCAATATCTAAAGGTTGATCAAAGTACCAAGTAATATCCTCGTTGACTGCAAATCCATTATGCTCTAAATATTGAACATAAACAGAAATACCATTAACTGTAATTTCATATTTTAATTGTTGAGTTGGCGAAACTACTTCCGCTGCTCTTGTTGTAATACCAACACCACTAATATTGAATGGGAAAAAGTTATCACCATCGTAAGGTATAGCAGTATCATTAACAGGAGTACCGCCTAAAGGAGTAGACTGAAAATCAGTAAAGATTCTACTCTTAGGTTTATTAAACCCTGCACCTGCAGCTTGGTTAGCCGGTATTGATTGATCTAGTATTTCTCCAAAGATTGGGTAAGAGTTTGTTTTGTTACCTAAATCTTCAAAATAAATATTAGAGTTACCTGAAGCCATCTTGTGTTTTTCACCTAAGAAAAAACCATTCTTTGCAACTTCTACATCCTTCTTTGCTACAAGTCTATCTTTAGTAGCGTCATACTCAAAGTACTCAGTAATAGTTGGTTTTTTAAACTGCTCGTTAAGATAAGTTATAATACCATCTCTATCTAAATTAAAAGGAGCAGCTGTTAAGTCTTGTCCATCTTTATTTCGTATTCTACTAATATTTAACCTCTTTAAAAATACTCTATATTCTGTAGTAGAACCTTTCTTGAATAATCGGGTACTTTTAACTATAACTCTATCCTCCTCTGTTGGGTGGGCTAATGCTTCTACCTCACCAACTGCTTTGTTAGTTAGTTTAGCTCCTTCAAAGAAAATAGTATTTGACGCTAGGTCTGAATAAATTTTTATCTTTGCCATATCTTATTTGTATAAAAACCAAGTAAGACCTCTCATTGAAAGTGTACCTGGTACTGTTGAATTGATTTGTAACTTACATGTACCAGCATCACCTGTACTATTAGTATCTATATCTGCACCGACTTTAAATGTAAGTAGTGGCTCTAGTACATAATCTTCATCAGCTCCTTGCGCAAAACTACCGGCTATTGTTTCAATAGTAGATGTAGTAGGTGTAACACCTGAGTGATGATTAAATAGTAATCTTACTGATAACTCTCCATTATCTTCATCTGGATCAAAAGAAAAAGATGATCTAAATGTAGCAAATGCTTCTGTAGATAATCCTTCTAGTTTAAATAATCCTGTAGAATCATCAAATGCTATTGCATTAGCTGTAACCATAGTTGTTGGTCGCTCATCAAATAAACCTGAAGCATCTGTAGTAAAATTTATGTCTACCCAAGTATCTACTGCGGAAAGACTTATAACTGTATCTGTGGCTACGCCACCGTGATGGTAACCAGTCTCTACTGCAAAATAACCTTGCGTAAAGGCTGCCATTGCATCTGCTGTTGGAGCTTCAATGTATTCTGCTGCCCCTTCTAAAAACTTCCCTGCTTCCACCTTGAAGTCCTTCCCCTTGTACTGCCCTGTTAAAAACTCTAAATCCTCTGGACGAGTTAATATAGGAAAGTTGGTTGGTTGTTTTCTTGCCATTTAATTATTTTTTAAAAAGTTGAAATTTAACACCTACAAAGATGTCACGGTTAAAGGGATTGTATCCCAGTTCATACATATGACCTTTTCTACTTTTAAAACCTAGTGAACCTATTATAGCCGGTGTTTGAACAGGGACTAATGTTACTCCACCATAAATACTCCATGTATTTCTAACGGTTGTTGTCTTAATCTCTTTGGTAACAAAAATAGAATCTACTCTATTAATGTATTTAGGAAACTTTGGTAAATAAGTAAAATTTTGATTAACTAGAGTACCGTCACTTTTTACTACAGTAGAAATCCTACCATCTAGTAAAGAGTCACTAACTTCTGTTAAATAAGAAAACTCAGAGCTATCTGAGTTTGAGGTTTCTGAAACAATCGGTAAGTTTATTACCCGTATTGAGTCTATAATATTATAGAAAGGTATTGTGTCAGTGAGAGTTACGTGTGTAGTGTCATAAGTTGTCTCTACAGTTGTAACATCTCCGCTGCCACGCCTGTTATTGCATGTCGTTAAAGATACAATAAAAAGAAGTATGATACAAATAATTATTAATGTTTTGTTTAATTTTATTTCCATACTATATTATTTTGTGTACACTAGCAATTACAGTCTACTAACAATTCTCTTAATGAACATACAATGTTATTAATATCTGTTAGCTCTAAGCAATTAGAAGTACTCCTAGGATTATACCTGTAAAGTACTTCTATTAAGTTGCTTATCATTAAATTGCGTTCCATCCATGCTTGTGTACAGATTCCATATGATAAGTTTTTATCATATTTAATTAACCAATCTCCGTGCTTACATTGAAGGTCTTGGATTATTAGTTGTTTATCTGCGTTTGTCATAGTTGATTAGTTTTTAATTACTCTAAAATAAGATAATTGTGTTTGTCCTCCTGGAGATACAAATGCCTCTGGAGTAATTGCAGTAACACTATCTAAGTTTATTGCAGCTGTCCCAAAGAAACTACCTACATTTTGACCTACACCAAATCCTTCTAATAGAAATTGATTGTACTCATAAAATACTGTAGTACTATTTAGTCTTGTTATAGTCATTTTAATTTGAGTCTGTAGGATATCTTTATTAGAGTAAGGTAAATCACTTCCGTAAGATTCACTCCCTACGTTACCATTTGCAGGAACATATCCTGCAGTACCAAACTTAAAGTAAAAATTTGATCCACCAGAAGCAGGTGCTACTAGTCTTGAGTAATAAGCTTCTATAGTTAATTTGTCACCTACAGCTATTGTAGGTATAGTTTCAGAATAACCTGCAAAACTACTCATAGATCCAACATCAGCAGCTCCAGTTACAGAGTTTTGTATTAAACCATCTTGTATTACTGTTGCAACTGTAGAGTTAGTACCATCAGTACCATTAGTTCCTGCTGGTCCTTGTGCTCCTGTAGGTCCAGTTGGACCGGTAGGTCCTGTAGGTCCAGTAGCTCCTTGAATACCTTGTGGTCCCTGAGCTCCGTCAGCACCTGTAGGTATTACTATCGTTGATGTATCTAAACATCCGTTATCATTACATGCCATATCTTAACAATTACAATTTTCTAATTTACATATTCTTTGTAGCTTAGCTAGTAGAGCAGCTCTTGCATTTGTATTGTTACAAGATGTTCCACTTAGAATAGCTCTGTAAGTTGCCTCTGCTACTAGAGCACGGTTTGTATAAGATGTTTTATCATCTACACAGTTACAGTCTTCTTCCATTAAGCCTAGAGCAGCTTTTGCCCATAATTTATCTATACAGCATCTTACTACACATAATGATAGTATGCTGATTGTTTTAGTTTTTGTCCCACTTGCCGCAGTAACTGCGTAAGAAAAGTCGTAGTCTCCATCTAAAGCCGGTAATTCAATACTAGCTAAAAGGAATTCACATCCTACAGTTGTTTGTGAAGTAATTGCGCTTGTTACATCTACCTCTACTGGAGACCCTCCTGGAGTAGTGTAAGTTATAATTGCGCCTGTAACATCTGCAGTATTAATGTTTGTTGCTCCCCATCCACCTGAGTTTGCTGTTGATTCTACGCCTGTAGTGTCATAAATATTTAATGTCGTACAGCCAGTATCAAAGCAAGCCCTAATGTTAGAGGTTAATGTTGCTATTGCCATAATTTCTTGATTTCTTGGGTATAAAAAAAGGGAGGAAAGAAAATTCAATCCTCCCTTTAGGGTTATTTAAAAAGCTTGACTTATGATACAGCCAATGCTCCTGTTGCAGATCCAAATGCAAGAACCTCTAATACGTCAGTGATATCATCACTAGTACCAGCAATTGCATAGTTAGGAGCTGTTGCAGGTATAGCTAAAGTAATTTCTTTAGATACCGGTCCAACAGTAATAGAATCTGTGTAAAGTTCAACTGAACGTAGATCAATAAGATCGTAGTTACCAGAAACTTCAGTTCTACGTGCGATTACGTTAGGCTCACCCATTCTATGGAAATCACCTTCGTTACCTTGACAGAACCACTCTAATTCAGCAACTTGCTTCTCAGTACCGTTACCAGCAGAAGCAGCAGTAGCAACTACAGCAGCAGTTGAACCAAAGTTCTCTAAAGTAACGTCAAATGCGTTAGGCATTAAATCACCGTGAAGTTTTCCTACAACGTGCTTAGAAGCAACTCCTGTAAGTTTAACACCGTAAGATGCAGCGATAGAATCAGCAGCAGATACAGCTTCAGCAGCAGCGATAGCGTATTGTGCAGATGCTTCGTTTACTTTAGTATCTAAAGTAAGAACATCACCAGCGATAGAAACTATCTTGTAAACTGGAGATGTAGTAGCAGTTCCTAATCTAAGAACACCACCTACTTCAAAGTCACCAGGTACAGAAGCAACAGCTTTGTAAGATCCTTTAACAACGTCAACAGTACCAGTAGTTGATGTACCAGCATTGTTACATAGTAAAGAAACGATAGCGATAGCTTCAGCATCTTTAGATAAGTTAGCTGTAGCATCTTTAACGATAGCAGAAGCAATCTCTAATTCAGTTGCGTTAACATCTGACTTGTAGAAAGCGTGCTTAAGGTAAAGACCACCATGATTAGAAGTATAACCTTGACGTAAAGAAATACGTAGGTGGTACTCATTATCATTGATAGCTTCAATAGAACCAGTAGTTCCATCATAACCAACAGTAGTTACTTGTTCAGTAGCTGCTGCAAATATAGTTCTTTTAGCTAAAGTTAAATCAGCTTTGTTTAAAACTGGAGATACTAAAGGAACTCCTCCGTTAGCAGTTTTCTTAACGATAATGAATTTAGTTGCAGTTGCTGCAGTAGCTTCAGTAATACGTGTTCCTGCTGGAGTAAAAATACCAATCTCACCGTCATTCATTGCGTCAATAGCACCTGTTGTTGCAGTTGCTGCTCCACCTACGAATAACAACTGTAGATCTTTTTGTGAAAATGTACTCATTGTTTTTGTTTTTGTTTTGTTTTAATAAAATAATTAATTGCCCGCTTGTTGCTCTATTGTTTTAATCTGATACTTTTCAGGATCAGTGACCCCTGTTGCTATTTTAACTGCTTCATCAATAATCTGCTTATGCATAATACTATTAAGTTCACAATCTAAAGGACCTGTTGCGCCATCAACTACATCCGTTCCAATAACAATTGGTGTCAAAGTCTTCAAGTATCTCAAATGATACTCTGCTACAGAGAAAGAACCGTCAGTAACAAGCTCATGCTTATCTCCTGAGTTATCTAATCTCCACACATACCGAAGTATGCTAGGCTTTTTAAATGGATTATTACGGTTTAGTGCAATCTCATCATGTGTGACTGGCTTAACCATAAGCCTTTTTCCATTACTACAAGAGCTATCACTAGCCGTTGTAATCTCTTCTGATATCGCTATCATAAAATCTGCTGGCAAATCAAAGAATTCACCGTTAGGTACTACACCAGTTTGAGTAGTAGAAGGAGTAACTATTGTTACCCCTCTTACTAATTCATTTAGTTCTTTTCGTCTTATTTCAGATTCTTCAAACCCCTCTTGGTACTTATTGCCTAGGCTGCGAATGTTACGTAAAACTACTCTTTCTTGTGCTTTAGTTAAAAAGACACTTATTTCTAGTGGTGTATACCCAGGAGCGTCAAAGCTTGTAACTTTATCATAAAGTATTAGGAACTCTTGTTCCATTTCCGTTCCTGTCATTTTGTTTTGTTTTTATTAATCCTTAGCGTTCTTTACTCTAGCTTTAAGAGTAGTTAAAACGTCTTGGTTAGCTTTGTTACTTAAGTAGATAATAGCGTTATCTATTGTAGGAATATCTCCTTCACCACATAATGCATCTCCACCTGGTAAGTAGTATTTACGCTTTTCTTTAGTAATGGCTCCACATTCAACTGCAGATGCTATTAATAATTTAATTTCGTAACTACCTTTATCTTTTGATGTTGTAATGAAACCGTCTAAGTCATCAGTAATGATCTTTTCCATTTCACCAACTAAAAATTCAATTTTAGATACAGAAGATACTTTCTTTCCGTATACTTTTAAGAAGTCTAACATTGCTTGTTTGTCATCTTCTATCTTACCTAAGAACTTATAAGCTTCAATACGTAAGTTAGCTTTAGAAGCAGTTGCTTTAATCTCAGCATTTTCTCCTACTATTACATACTTGTATGTTGCTTTTTTCTTAGCCGTTGCAAGACTAGAGGCTACGAACTGTTTGTTTGCTCGTATAATAATATACTCTAGGTAATGCTTTGGGTTAGCTAAATCTAATCTCTTATCTGTCTTACCTAAAGATACACTTGCTGTATGCCAGTAGTTTTTCTCATCTTTATGGTGATTCAAATCTAAGTCTAATTCAGACTCTAACCAATCTCTTTCTTCTCTACATTCAAAAGGGTTATGTAGATTACCCTGTCTGTCTACTGGGATTAAATAATCTCTAGTAGATGTTCCAAATAAATTATATGCCTCATGTGATGGATCCGTAATTAATGAATTTACACCTTTAGCAATTAATTTAATGCGAACTTTCCCTGATGGTGTTACCCATTTGTTTCCTTCCTTCATTCTCATTATTTATTTATGTTCTACAAATATACGAAAAATAGAGCCACCAACCTAATGATGGCTCTATTCTTTTCATATTTTATTAAAATAATTTAATTATCTTAATTATACTGCTTGCATGTTATGGATAAAGCTTGCAGTTCTAGATGGATCACGAACAATCGCTGCTCCACAGTAGTACTTGTGCTCTTCCCACGCATCCTCAGCTGTTCCTATAGCAGAAACTGCACCATCTGGAGAGAAAGGGTTTCTCAAACCTGCGATGTATTTGTGGATGATTGGTTGTCCTTTAACACCAACTTTTTGGATGTTTGGAGCTCCTTCAGATGTTCCTATGTCAAGGATATCATATCTGTAAGATTCAACAACACCACCATTTGGATGTAACATTTTGTTACGGTTTCTATCATCGTACATAGAATCCACTGACAAATTAACTTGAGTGTTATTTGGTCCACGGAATTCAACGAATTGTCCACCATATCCTAATTCCATTTTAGAAATACCAGATTTAGCTTTGTACATTCTATCAGTATTCAATAGAGGTGTAAACAATTGAGAGAATTTCTCTAATGATTTGTGGAACTCATAAGCACCACGCTCACCTGTTCTAAGAACAAAACCACGTTGGTCAGTCTTAAGTTTTCCTTCAGAAAGATCTAACAATCTAGATGCTAATGCTTCAATAGAGAATACATTGTAAAAAGAACTGTTAGCTGCTTCCATTTGTTGACGGATACCAGCACCTTCAGTAATCTTGTAACCAGACTTACCAGAAATAGAGTAATTTCCTTCTGCAGTCTTGTTAGATGTACCAAACATGTGCAATTTGTTGATATCTTCACGGAACGCATTGTCAAACATGAAAGACTCATAGTGTTGCCAGAATTTAACAACTTTCCCATCTTCACCTTTGAAGTAAGATCCCATTTTACGGTTACTTAAGTTACCTGGAGTCTTCTTTTGGATACGGATTTGAGAGAAAGAGTTACGCATAGAAATATGAGACTTAAATTTGATCTCACGTCCTTTTCTAGACATTGTTCGCTCTACTGGGCTAAATTCACCTGAGAACTTCTTACCAGCTACAGCTTCTTCATAAGGAAGAGACATAGTTGGATCACCTGAATCCATACGACAAGTATAAACCCAGTTCATTCCTTCACGTACTGGCTCTTCAGTAATTAATACTGGGTAAACTTCGTTAAGCTCACCTACGATACGCTCTGTATCAGAAAACCAGTTCTTTGGAAATACTAATTCAAAGTAAGTTCCGTTCTTTCCTGGCTCATCAGCAGCTGTAATAGGAGTACCATCAATACGACATTCAACTAATTCACAGTTGTCAAGTCCTTGAGATTGAAGCTCCCATGTAAAGTCATCATCAGAATCAAACTCTAAAGTTGGGAAAGAAGAAAGAACACTATCAATGTTGTTTCCAAAATAATTTTGTTGTACTGTCATAATCATGTCAGATACTTTTTGTGGAGACGTAGACCAGATTGCACCTAAGTGATTCTCAGTAGTCAAACCTTTCCATGACGTCGCATCTGTCATTTGTAATGGAGATAATTTTTGTGCCATTATTTGTTTTTTTTAAAAATTGTTTGTTTATAGCTTTAGGTTATCTAAAGCGTTTTTCATATCAAGTTGCGATGTACTAACTACTCCGCCATCTTTCATGCTATTTCCAGACATAATTCCTTGTTGAGCTAATTGCTTCTCAAGTTTCTTTGCAGCACTAGTTGTCGCAGTTTTCTTAAACTTTGAAAAATCAGTGAAGCCTTTGGTCATAACATCAAGTGCGTGTAATCTCATCTTATACTCTTGGTCATTTTCGTATTTCTCCATGACAGCATTAAGAGGAGTATCACCTTTGACTTTTGTTGGCGTAGTCATAGATGCAAAAATCTGCTCTCGTTGTCTTGAGTTTACTTTCATGCCTGGTATAACCTCAGAAGTTTCATTCACTGTTGACTTTAATTTAGATAAAGCTTCTTGAGCTTTAGTCTCATCGTCAAGGAGTGATTGCTTTCTGGTATTTATTTCTTTCTCAAGTCTGTTGTTTTCGTATGCAACTAGGGCGTCTCTTGCGTCCACAGCATCCTCTTGAAAGGAATCTCCTTTTGTAGCTAATGCAGCATACTTAGATGCTTTATCATTATCAAATCCTTTAATAAGGAAACTACGTTTAATTAATTCTTGTGCCAGTTCTGGTCTTTCAAATATATCTTCATCTGAAACTTTCTCATACTGGTCGCTGTTAGTCTTTGCAGTTGCATATTGTTCATGCGGTATACCTAGTTCTAACGCTTCTAAATACTGTTTTTGATTATCATTTAGGTTAGCAAACTCATTGTTCTTCATTTGCTTCTCCATCATTACTAACAAAGAATCAGCATCTGTAACAGACGCTAAGTCTTCATCAGTCAAATCAATAAAGGATCCAGCCTCCTTCAAAGCTGAGGCTAGGGAAGTAAACGTATTCTGAGAAGAGGAAGTAGCTGTGTCGTTAGCTGAATCCTTAATATCTTTTTCTCCTACGTTCTCTACGGTATCTTCACTTCCCGGTAATTCTTCGCTGATCTCAGCTAAGTCATCTAAATCAATACCATCTATTGGCTCTAAGCCTTCTAGTGCTGATTCAGACTCTTCTGAGTCGCTATTAGTTGTTTCTTCATTGCCTACTGATTCATCGCTCTCTGTAGAAAGTCCTTCTACTACTGCTGATTCTGAATTAGCTAGGTCTTCCAAGTCTATGCCATCAAATTCCATTCTCTCTGTTTTTGTTTACTTATTACAAATATAGATATATTATTTTAATTATCTACTATAAATTACGTTCCATAATAATAAAAATTACAAAAGTGATAGCTAAAATTAACTATCACTCCTGTAACTTCTTTTATTTCTTAGCCTTAGCTTTGATTTTTTCGTTAGCTTTATTAGATCTTATCTTCTCAGCAAGTTCTTTATTTTTAAGCTCATAATCACGTTTAATCTTATCTGCCTCAACCTTTAACTCATGCATTGCATGCATATGTCCTCCGTCATCGTTTTTGTTTAATTTAGATTCTTCATAATATCTTGAATCTTCATTATCCTTACGCATACGTTCTATCTCAAGCTTAGTGTCATTGTTATCATCATTGATCATTGACTTTCTGTCCCACTCTTCACGTTGGAAATCTCTTGCTTTCTCGGCTTCTTTAGCCATCGCAGCAGCTTGTTCACGTTGCATTTCTTGTTGACGTTCTGCATTCTTATCTTCACGCTCCAGTTTCTCACGTTCTGCTCTTTCAAGTTTTCTACGTATAGAACCTGTAGATGCTGTAGAGTAAATATCTAACAACTGTGTAAAGTTAACTGCTCCAGTTTGTATACCTGCGTGAGCTAATCCTTTCATTGTTTGTAGTATCTCGTGTGAGTTATTACCGTTAGTTATTTGTAAACCAAATTCTGATTCTCTAAATTGTTCTGTATCTACATCAAACATTGTAGTAGAACCATCATCTAGTACGTGTTGTACTTTTTTGTTAGACTTATCTCTCCAAGCGTGTTTTGCTGTCTCTAACAAAATGTTCATTGCTCTTAATTTAGTCTCTTCATGCTCAAGAAACCAGTACTCAGTAATGTGTGATGATTGTGTCATCTCTGTCTGTGTGTTACCTACAGATTGTCTACTGTGTATTTGTCCTTGTCTAGCAGATGATACTCCAGCAATCTCACCAAGCTCTTGCTTGATAAATGCCATCATGTTCATATAGAGCTGTATAGTGTTACCCATCTCTAAGTCAATTACAGGAGCATTTTGATTCATTGTTCCTGCTATCTTACCTTGTGATGCACCTTTGTTACCCTCTTTAAAAGAATCATAAAAAGCTACGTTCATACCTTGTGCAAAACTTAACCATTTATCAACCTTCCAATTCTCAGGGATACTAGCCATATCAATACGCATAATCTTACCGTAGTTCTTAGCAATAGATACTTCTGTATTATAAGCTAATACATTGTATAGATATTGGTAAGGCTTCATACGGTCCATAAGAGAAACACCTTTGTTATCATTAGTGTTGTAAACTGTTCCTACAATACCAGGATGACATTTACTTGGGTTCTCCATTGATCTAAACTGTATAGGTCTAGGTTGCATCTTAACGTATATTGCTGAGTCACTACCTTCACCGATGTTACCACCAATTTTAGTTCCTTCCCACCATTCAGATATCCAAAGAATAGTTTCTTCTTCACCTGCTTCTTTATTTATTTTATATGACTCATCAAAGATGTCGTGTTGTTCTTCACCTTCTTCATCATAATACTTTACTTTCTTTACCTTACGTAAAGACTTCCAGTATACTTGTGTTACTCTAATGTTTCCACTATCATCAAATTGTGATCCGTATCCTACGTCATTAGCCAATGAACTCATCAGGATACCGTCATTAGAAGCTAAAGGTAAATCACCTTTCTTACCAATGTCAATTCCACCTTTACCTGGACTAGACTCTGCAGATGTTAAACCACCTTCTATTCTAGCTACCTCTATATCAGTTAGGTATTCATGAAACTCATCAACAATTTGTCCTGGAGAATTATAACCTACTAAAGCTATAATATCAGAATCCTCAATCTTGTTAGATTCTCCTGAACGTACCGTGTGTACATTCTTAGGGTTTCTTTTTCTTAGTACAGGCTCACCAGCAATAATATCTGCTTGGTAGCATTCTTCTGCTGAGATTAAAGCATCTTTAAATCCTTGTGAAAACACATGGTGTAATCTAAGGTCTTTATAAAGGTACTCTAATATTTGCGTTGCTGTACGTTCACGTAAATCTTGGTACTCGTAATCAGCCCATTGCTGGAACTTGTTAAGTTCTGCTTTCATTTGCTCCTCAGTAATATCTTTGTTAGATATGTGAGCTGTCATTAAGCCTGTGAACTTCTCAAGTAATTCTGATTCTTTCTCAGAGATAGCATCATCATTCAATACTCTTACTTTCCAATCAAACTTCCTACTAATAGACTCACCTACTAATAGGTCAATCTTAGGATTACAAATAGGATAGTTTTGCATCTTTGCTGGTGCAGCCAAACCTGGCGTCATCATAGGATTACAAATTTTCTCCACATCTGCTGGATCTAGAATGTCAGAATAGAGATCATAATTAATTCTCTTGTTTCTGTAAGAAGACCTGACACCTTCGTCAGCAAATAGAGCTAATTGTTCAGCTCCATTTACACAACTTTTACGCCAAGCCTTATTCTTTTGAGCTTTACTTCTCTTCTGAGAAGGAAACTCTGCGTCTGTATATATACTCATTTCTTAATTAGTTGTTTAAGATTGTTTTACAAAGATACTTATTTATTTAACCATTTCCAAACCCTTTCTGGATTCTCTGCTCAAAATTCCTAGTAAAAAACTCATCATCTAGCAATGTAGCTACTTTTTGACGCTGTTTTCTTTCTACAAACTTAATCCTCTCTTCTTTTATTATCATTACCATAATCATAGCTGACACCCTATCAAAGTTGCCCTCTGTGTTAAAGTTCATTAACTCTCTGATTAGACCTTCATTACGTAACTTGTGTAAATTTAAGATCTCACTATCTTCATCTTCTCCGTATGCAGGAGATGTAAGCCAGTCAAGTATTAGCCTTAATCCGTAAGCGTTAATTGGTTTAGAAGCATACGTACCTTTTCTTTTGTTACCTATCTTAGATATAGTAATATCTGCGACATCTCTTAAAGACTCTGGAGTATCACATAATAAATGTGTACTGTTCTTTTGGTCGTAGTATGTGTATAAACCTTTCTTATTCTGCTCATAGTTGTGTATAGACTTATAGAAGATGTTAAGTTTCCTACATATCTCATAGAAATCTTTAGTTCCTCTACGTCCCGTATACTCAGCTACAATTCTTTCTGTCCAGGTGTCCATTATAAATGTAGATCCTAATGATGTTGTTTTAGATTCATCATCATCATATGTATCCGTCCCTTGAATATAACGATTAGTAATTACATTACCATTGTTATCTTTCTTAGGCATCTCTATAATCTCTATTACACCAGGGCGATCTTTATTGTTATCAATTGGGTATTGTCTCTCTAGCTTTTGTGCTGAGGTCCTTTGCCATTTTAATTTTCCTTTATCGTCCCATACTAGGTCACCATGGTAGTGAGCATTCTCAAACTCTTGTGGTCTAGATGTAACATTGGCTAACTGAACTTTTAATTCTGCTTGTGGGAACATAGCTCCTTTAGCATTCAAAAACATTTCAGATGGTACAATAGGGTAATTCATCATTTCTAATGATAATGCAGATGAATCTTTTGATCTACGCTTCTCTGCACGTCTATCCTCAATAAATTCCATTGCTGCAGCAACATCAGTATTACCGTTCTTGTCTTTAAAGTCATTCATCCCGTAGTAAGCCGGTACAAACCAACCAATATCTCCGGATGACTCCCATAAGTCTGGAAAAGATAGTGCCTCAAAACCTTTAGGGTTTCTAAACATAATCTCACCTTCTTGTATCTTCTCAACGTTACCACCGGTTCCTATCCACACACCTGTACCAAATTTCCAAGGGTAATCCATCATTGTGGCTGTATTAGAACCGTGTACAGTTAATGAGTTCCCTAAAAGACCCCACTCCTCTACTACTGCTAATGCATAACGACCACCGGCTGCTGCCTCTGGATTCTCAGAAGTATAAATACCGTGTTTGATATTAGAACCTGATCCGTATGACTTCCATGTACCACCAACTTTCTTTTCATAAAGGTTAGCCCATGGTTTCTTCATATTATTTGGTCCTAGTCCACCGCCCATAGTCTTAGCTAATGGTGATGGTGTGTAGAACTCTCCTTCTTCCCAATCTCCAGGAAGATTTTCCATTCCTTGTTTTGTTTTAGCTAATAAGTCTGATGACTTAGAAGATAATGCTGCTCCTACGAACAACTCTACTTTAGATGGATTCTTTCTTGACTGTTCTGTATAGGCTTTAGCTCCGTCTGTTATTAGCTCATGTAGAATAGTTCCTACACCGATACTAAAAGACTTTCCAATACCACGACAGGCAAACCAGAAAAAATCTTGTGCCATATTCTCATACAATGGCATCCCTAGTGGTTTAGTATGTAGCTTACGCAAATACTCCCTAGGATCTATGTATTCTTTTAGTTCTCCTTTAGAGTTAAAGCATGTTTTATCATGTTTACCCTTAAAATCTTTTTTAATTAACTCTTTGTTAGAAGAGTATTGTTCATCATCCGCAAACCCTGAAAACCCTCTAGCCTCTAAGAGATTATAGAATAGCTCCCAGTCTATATCTCTGAGCAAAGGACGTATCTTACTTTTAGGTGCTGACTTTGGTGCGTCTTCTGGTCTATGCAATATAATACCAAAGTTAACATAAAAATAAAGGTTACCTGGCATAAATCGCCAGGCTCCTTTACTATTTAATACATCTTTACTTAGATCTTCATCTACGTTAACTGATATGTTTGCATTATCTTGTGACCAGAAACCTTCAATGATACGTTTCTTGTGTCTCTTCCAATATTTTAAGTAACCTAATGACTGCGGATGCAACTTAGGCACTTCTGAAATTAAGAAATTATTACGGTTCTTAATCTTTATAAAGTGATCTACTATATCTCCCATTATATTTCTCCTTTATCAGCAGCTGATTCTATAGCTCCACCTTTCAGTTGTCCGTCTATATCCTCTTTACCGATCTTCTCTTTGATTTTCTCTAACTCATCAAATATCTTGCCTGAGTCTACCATCATTTTATCTAGTTGTGCTGCTGTTCCTTTAATTACTTTACCTGAGTCTTCATCATAAGCGTCTAGCGAGTAATTAGTTCTATCAATAAAGTCACCTCTTTGAGCTAACTTCTTCTCATACCTAACTAACTCTTTCTCTGACACAGTCAAACAAAAATCTTTATAGGTCTCTATAAGCTCTACTATCTCTGGATGATTCCAATTAAATTTAGGATCAAACCAATCCTCATTAATAATTTTGATACGTGTCTCATGTGGTTGAGTACGTAGCTTGTTATCTTCATGTGGATCTATAAGCATTGCTATTCCCCACATTAACTTAGAGGATTCTTTTTTGCCTTTAGATTTATCTTTACTATGTAACTTCTTAAACGCACTAAACTCTTGCACCATAGGGTGAAGAGTCCAGTAATTTTCATTGATAAGCCAGGTTTTAACCATACTAACCATTTCCGTCTATTTTTACAGCTTGTAACATAGAATCACCTTTTGCAATAGTTTCTAGGTCTAATTCATCCCCATCTGCTATAATCTCTAGATTCATCTCATCGTCATAAGCTTTGAATAATTGTTTTAATTTAATCTCTTGTCTCGTTATGCTTTGCATAAATCCTAACAACCTCATCCTCTCTTCCTCATCTGAGCAAAAGGCAATGGCAGAAATACCATTGTCTTTTACTACAGTTAAGAAATTCTCTAGCTCAGTTATGAACTCTTCCTTTTTTTCCATATTAATCTTCCTCTCTAATTACTATACAATCTGTTGTGAATATCATAGTGGCTGCGCCAATTGCATTCGTGATTGTTGATTTAATTACTAACGTTGGATCTATAATGTTTAACGTCTCTACACTTTCTTTATGCTGAGCCGGTGTAACAATACCAGAGTTACTTAGAATAACATTTACAATGTCAGCTAAAGCTTCTGATAGTATTGCTGCTCCTTCCGTAGACTTCTTCGCTAGGTCTCCGATTGCCAGGCGACCATAAGTCAATCCACCACCGGTAACGAATCCTTCTTCCATAGCACTACGTACTGCACGGATTGTATCATCAATTCTAGTCTTCTTTTCTCCAACTTCTGTTTCATTTGATCCTCCTACATAAATAACAGCTGCACCTGAAGTAAAGAAAGCTAACCTTTTCTTATAGTTATCTCCTAGTCCTTCTTTGTCCTCTGCTATCTTATCTTCGTAAAACGATACTCTCTTTGCGATCTCTTCCTCATTACCGAGTCTTCCAATAATGTTCGTTTCCTTTAAAGTCATCTCAACGCTTTCAGAACTACCACAGTGTGTAGCTTGAAAGTCAGATACTTCCCAACCTGCTTGCTTACTCAAAAGCGTTGCGCCAGCAACGCATGCCAGATCAATGCACGCCTCTTTTCTTGCTTCCGCAATGAAAGGAGCACGTATCACCTCAAGGGCAATTTTATGCTTCTCTTTATTAAATGCTATAACTTCTGCTGCTGCACCCGTTAGGTCATTACAAATAACTAATAAAGGATTACCAAGTTCTTCCTGGACACCTAAGATAGTCAATGCATCTTCTGCAGTTGTAATATCCATATCTAGTACTGCAATCTTACAGTCTTTATGTCTTATGTTTGTTCTACCACCTGCTAATGAAGGCAAGATATGTGAACGATCTAATTTAATACCGTCTGTTGCATCTAGTGTAGTTTCATAGCTACGTGAGTCTGCTACAGTAACGTGACCTCCTTCTCCTACTACAGAAAAAGCTTCAGTAACTAATTCAGCCATTGCGTCATCACCATTACAGGCTACAAGAGCAATTGATTTAATACTGGTTGGTCCTACTGGAGAACTCATCTTAGCTAACTCACTTAACACTATAGGTTGTACAGCTAGTAGATCTCTTTTTAGTTGCATAGGCTGAACACCAGTAGAAATTAATTTAAAAGCTCTCTCAACAAGACCTTTAGTTAATACTGTAGTACTAGTAGTACCGTCACCTGCAATCTTAGCAGTCTCATTTGCTGCTTGGTTAATTAATTGTGCTGCTACATTCTTAGCCTGGTCTCTTAACTTAATATACCCTGCTACTGTTGCACCATCCTTTGTCACTACAGGTACATTGTACTTCATAGTGATTGCCACGTTTTTACCATAAGGTCCAAAAGTAGTAGAGACAGCATCAGCTGCCTCCGTACTACCTTCTAATAATTTGGCACGAACCTCCTCTCCTTTTAAGATGGTTACAAAATCTCCTACCATTTACCTTTAAATGTTCTTTCGTTTACAATAAGATATTGACCATCTGGTGTAACTGTTGCTCCCTTCATTGATTCAGGTGTACCTAAAGCGATATCACCTGCAACAAAACGTGCACAATCAGCTGCAACTGCAATGATTTCAATCTCTCCCCACATTTTAGCCAATACTGTAGCTAGAAATGCCTCTTTCTCTTTGTTAGGTAACTTAGATGCTTCCTCATCTATTTTAGCACCTTTCTCTTTTGTTGCTGGGTTAGCAATTACTACGTCTCCTCCGAATACTGTTGGGTATCCTGTTTTAATCTCAGTCATGTTTACTTTTTTTGTTTAGCAGCCCTCACTGCGTGTAATTTATTGATTTTACCTGGTTTAGCTACCAGTAAGCCTATGTGGCGTAGTCTCACATTAAGAAAAGTAGCCGGATTTCCAGATTCTCCTTTCTTCATCGCTTCCCTAGCGCATTGGAACTGGGATTCCACTATAGCCTTAGCTACATACTCTGGAATGTTGGACTCCTTAGCTACTTTCTTAATGATATTTTCTACTCTCTTTTGCATCTTTTAATTATTTTCCAGCCTTGATGTCTTTCTTAGCTGATTTTTCTGCCTCTTTGATTTCCTTGATCTCCTCTTCAGTGAAGCCCAATTCAATTAAGTCATATTCTTCTTGTGCTGTCATGTCTGCTCATCGGTTAAAGTTAAGTAGTTAAACTACTGTAAATATAAAAGATAAGTCTAGTTTACCTTTATTAAGATCTAATTGGTATACTTCAGGAATCATGTTCCCTTCTTTTAGAATACCTTTCTTTCTTAACGAGCTGATTGCGTTTCTTAATATTGCTTGACTCATATCTAATTGGTCAGCAATTTGCTCTCTACTGTCACTATTTAAAACTAATGCTACTCTATCTCGTTGATTAGCTACATCACGTTTCTTATAATAACGATAAAGAACCTCAGCAAAAACATCAGCTTCCCTTGGACGTAAGCCCTTCAGGAACGGTCTAATCAATTCCACATACATGCGGAAGACTTCCCTTTCACTTTTGTTAATTTTAAATTCCTTTTTCATTATGTTTTAGTTCATTATTTGTTTACTTAATACAAAGATACATAATTGATTTCGTTTTAACAAGTAATTGTTATTATTATTTCCATAAAATAAACAAAAAAAGACTAGATATTAGCATTATTTAGCTGATACCTAGTCAATGTATTATTATTTCTTGTATACCAACTTGATAACAGCTGGAAACAACTTAACTCCAATCACACCTAATAGTGCACCTAGAAACAATCCTGTAAAAAATCCCATATCTTGTATGTTTAGTTAATAATTATTACAAATATACGTAATCTTTTCCATTATAAAAAATAATTTGACAAAAAAATGCATTAAGTAATGTAGATTATAATAGAGAATATTAGTTTGGGGGAATTTTCTACACCTATAATAGAGTTGTGTACAGGCTATTAGAGTAAGAAGTAGTATTGTTTTGTAGCCTGTGTACTAAAAGATAGTATAACAAACCTTCTCTCCCTAAGTTTGTTGGAAATCTACCTATAAAGAACTGCTGACATTGTCATCACCAGAGAGACTTGTACCTAAACCTTCTTAACAAGTTTCTTTTGTTCTGCACCCTTAAAAGGGTATTTACCTGATCCAAATAACGTCCGCCTTTTGTTAGGTGTTATAAGTGCGTAGATTAGTGCTACATTACAAAGATACTAAATTTAAACTGTTCTCACAAGCTTTTTCTAAAAAAAATTACAAATGCAATACTAAATTCTTGTCTTCCGATAGTTCTATACCCTGGACAAGTAGTACTTGTGTGCCACATGTGACCTCATACTGTACTTCCGTATTGGAGATTACATGTCTAGTTACTATTCTAGGTAGTTGTTCAGGATCTGTCCGTAGATAAACAGGTTGTCCATAGCAGTAGTCTGCATAATAAATGTGTTCCATAGTGTTTAGTGTTTAAGTTTTGTATTTAGTAGGTGGGGTAAGTTAGTAGTTTATACCACCCACAAAGATAATCATTTAGTTTTGATTTCTACTTTGATCACATACTCAATGAATAAAAGGGGGTAAATGACGAGCATACTTTACCTGGGGATTATTATTTCCTGGTTTTATAGTGTAATTTTCTAAGATGTTTTACCGGTTAATTAAAATTCATGGTGGACACTTACATAACTAAAGTTAATAGTAGATCATAAAGTGGTAAAATTTTTTTTGGAATTTTTTTTGGGATTTTTTAAATTTTTTCTGAGAAAATGTAAGCGTGTTATAATTATAATCAACTCCCACCCCTTCATAATTATGGGGATGTACCCCGTCTTTGTAAATTAAATTTTACAAATTCATAGTTTGTAGGTTACTGAGGGGGCATTGTCCTTAATATTCCTTGGATGCAAACTATAATTGTGTTATGTTGTAAGCAATTACAATTAACTTCGTTGTCTACGCCTATGGCTGGGGATGATGATGTAGTGTTGACGTGTGGTCAGCAGAGCGGGATTGCTAGCCCGTAACACCTTATACATACAAACATATCTATTACCTTAATATCACCTCTGTTCTCCTGACGGTACGTTACAGACGTGATATCTATTGGTAATATTGCAGATTTCCATCTGTCCGTAGGCAACTTACGGAGTAGTTAATACGAGTTGCAATAGGTAGGCACAACAATAAGTCCTTAAGTAGTACCTAACCCCAAACCTACTAGACATTTGTGGAATTATTTAGGACAAATTACTATTCTTTGAGATAGTGAGACTGTGTCTCTATAACCCACACCCTATTACTCATACAATTAACCGTATGTTTTATTCATCACTATTTAATTATTATAACTAATTTCAATTATGAGAAGTTCATTCTTTAAATCATCAATGTTTCTTTGTTTTGTGTTTGCTATGGTATTCTTATCATTAACATTCATATTATTCCATATTGATGGTAATCTTATTCCAGCTGGCGGGTCTGCAGTATGTACAATACTTATGACAGGGCTGTTACCATTTTGTTCAACTAATTCATAACATTATGGTACTACTAACTTTAACAAGTGGTGCAATTAATATGCTAGTCCTGTGTGGTTCAGGATTAGTATGTTTAACACTACTTAAATGCTTTGGAAAAATAGATTAACATTAGACATTAGAACTATTACTTTAGTAACACAGGATAATCTTATACCGTGTTGTTGCTCTAGATAGTTCAAGATATTTGGTAGCGTAAATCCCTTACATTAATTCCGATGAGGAGGCGTAAGGTCGCTACCATAAACCATTAAAAATACGTGTGTGACTACGAGAGTGTCATAGTTTTATTTTATACAATACGTGATTAGACATCACACAATACTTTTAGACATTATGTCAAACTTAACAAAAACAGATGCGATTAACATTTTAAGTTCTCGCTCACCAATTTCAGCTCCAGGAAAATACGTAGCATTAGTTACTAACTGTGGAGATTTTAACAGAGCTCTTGCAAACGGAGGTTCAGTTGTTGCTATTGCTAACTTCAATGTTATGACACCTTATCAAATGAACGAAGCTAAGAAAGCTTTGACTGCAGGAGATATTAATGGTGCTCTTAACCAAGGTATGTCTTTATCTATTAGAGATACTGATTACCGTCCAGCTAAGAAAGAGCGTGTTCACATTGATGTTGATTACGTGACTACTAAGTCAGGAGAGCAAGCACTTATGGTTGTAGGTCTTACACCTATTCAAGCTACTTCTGTATCTACTAAATGTGATTTTTCTTCTTTCTTAGAAGAGGCATCTGAGGTAGTTGCTGAGGCTGAAGAGCAATTAGACTAGTATTATTAGGGGATGACTTCGTGTTGTCCCCTTCTTTATTAACTTGTTAAACTTTATTTATTATGCATTATTATGGTTATCAATGGGAAGAACAGGTTAGTAAACTTGTTTCCCGAATTACATTACATCTTCAAACTGAAATAAAGTTAAACTTTTTAGATACAGTTGAAGTAAACCAGCCAAGCTGGGAAAAGTCAGAGTATATCTATGGGTTCAATTTACCATCAAAGTTTGACATTGATAAAGATGTCCTAGCTGATATGGTTAAAGACTTAGACTGTATTCATATCAACAAAAGATACTGGAAGTATGAAAATGCTTTTGTAATATGTAGAGAACCTTGGGTATTACAAGGTTGGTATGATATTTTTAAGAGAGCTTAGGTTCTCTTCTTTTTTTACTTATTAAATTATTTATTAACCTTTAAATATCATCACAATGTTTATAGAAATTAACGGTTGCGTAACCACATCTGAAATGTGTTCCAACCCAAACTCGTAACAAAATAATGTAGTACCATTGTGGTATTGCATTCTTTTTTGACGCACCATAAGAAATGGCACAGAAAAACTTAAACTTGACCTATTAGAATGGAGAGTTTTTGTTTTTTCTTTCTGCCGCACAAGAAATGGCACAGAGACACTAATATAACTAAACTTTAATACGAAGACTAATGGAAGAGAAGAGAAAACTCATTACTAAGCTTACCCTGTTAGATACTAAACTGTATAGAAGAAATAGTTTTGTGGAGAGTGGTAAGTATCAAAAAGAGCCTAAACAATTTAGATTTAAGCTTTCTGAGATTTATTCTAAACTTAATGTAAATGAACTAAAAGCGATTTTAGAACTTAAAGAAGAAACAAATGAGAGAGATTAACAAAAGATTTATCATAGAGCTTATAGCCTATGGAGTAACTATTGTGTTGGGACTTGGATTAGGACTAACAGCAGTAGCATTAACAAGTATGACATAACAACAAACATAAACGAGCGCAGCACAATTACAGGTAAACAATGTTGTGCTTATTTTTTAACTTTAACTTTAAAACAAAAACTTACAAATGAAACAATTAATTATTATGCTGACAGTAATCGTATCGTTTACGTCGTGCAAGAAAGAGAACATTCAACCAAATGAACCTACACCTTTACCAGTAGTTATTACAGAACCATTCGTAAATGGTACTTGGAATCTATTAGGATATGATGGTGTAGAAAATGGTACTACTTTACCCTTTACTACATTACAAGGTGTAGTTGAGTTAACTTATGGGTCTACAACAATAACAATGCTTGGTACTACTTATCCTTGTGTATGGAACTCAGAAACAGAAGCAATTGTTGATGGGTTTACTTGGACTTTTGAGGAAGGTAGTAATAATCAGATGAGAATTTGGTCAACAAACCCTGGCTCAACTGATTACTTAGTTTTACTATTAGAAAGACAATAGTATTAATTTAAAACTGAAGAGATGCCAGTATACAAAGTAATAGCAACGAATGACAGAGGTCAATTCGTGAGAGACAGAGTATTAGCAGAGTCATCAGACAAAGCTATAGACCAATTTGGACAACGTAACCCAGGATATACTCGTAAGGTTCGTGTCTACAAATTACCTGTATTATCATTAGATAAGGTAGAAACTAAATAGAATGATTATTACAATTACAGCTTTATGTATATGCCTAATAGGTATGTGTACAGAGTAACATTATAGGGGAGGAATAGTTCTTCCCCTTACTTTAACCTTTAAATTCATCACAATGACTAAAACTTTAATTGCATCAATGATGCTTATCGTACTTGCTACATCTTGTAGAAAGGAAGATATTAAACCAACAGCACCTGTCCAGTTAAATGTTACTACATTTGATGGAGATTGGGTGTTAAATACAGTAGACGGAAATGTACCAAGTTGGAGCAGCTTGCAGTACAATATATCTGATAACAAACTTACCAACAATGGTGTGTATTCAGAGATAACGTGGACTACTAATAATACTGCTCTACTAAACAATTCGGACGCTTATGGATTTTATTTAGCTAATAATGGTAATACATTAATTATGAATGGAGAAAGCGAATTACTATTTACTAAATAAACTAAGTATTATGATTATAAGAAATATGGGAGCTGTAAGGCTCATAATGATGGTAATACTATTTACTATCTTTTACTGTTGTAATGTTAATGCATCTACAACGGAAGTATCGGACGTTGATCTACAGAATAGCACACTGGCTACTGAGATTAACCAAGATAAACACAAAAGAAGAAGACGAAGATTCAACAGAAAGCACGGTGTTAGAAAAAGCAAGTGCCTGAAAGTTTACAGAATCAAAGTAAGGTAATATACCTAACACTCACAAATAAGCATCCTAAAGATGGGAATAAAACCGCCCACAGATTTGCATAGAGAATCTTAACCAAGTGACACCGGATGGATGCTTTTTAATTTGTAACCAATAAACACAAATAAATATGAAAACAACAATTATAGCAATAGCTCTAATGCTGAGCTCTGCATCTTACAGCCAATGTACTGATGTAACCCTAACTTTAACTGATTCATACGGAGATACGTGGAACGGAGGTTCTTTAACAATAGATGGTGTAGATTACGACGGAATTGGTCTTTGGGTCCCAGGAAATGGCACAGAAAGTGTTACTTATGACTTATGTTTTGATTTGTCAGGATGTATAGATGTAATTTATACTGCTGGGTCTTATTCTTATGAGAATTCTTGGTCTATTGCATTAGCAAGTGACGGTACTGAATTAACTTCAGGAGCAGATAACTCAAACACATTCGGTTACGGATGTATAGGAACTCCTGCACCTGCAAATGATAACTGTACAGATGCTATTCTTCTTGAATGTGGAGATTCTGAAACAGGAACTACATTCAATGCTACTGCTTCTGGTTTTGGGGGTTCTAGTACTAACTCCGGGGAAGACGTTTGGTACTCTTTCATAGGAACTGGTACTGAAGCTACTGTTTCTTTATGCGGGTCATCTTTTGATACTTATTTAAGAGTATATGATGCTTGTGCGGGAAATCAAGTTGCAGCTAATGATGATAACTTTACTGCCTGTGGGACAAGTAGTTCTCAACTTACAATGCCTACTACAGCTGGTGCTGAATATAAGATTTCAGTTGGTGGATATGGTATTGCTCAAGGAGACTTTGCTATCTCTTTAACTTGTGCTGAACCGTGTACGAATACTTATTCTATAGATGTACAGGAAGCTTGTGATTCTTTTACTTGGGTAGATGGAAACACTTATACTGCTTCAACTGACCAAGTAGAATGGACAACTACAAATGCTGCGGGTTGTGATTCAATAATCCTTTTGGATTTAACTATCAACAATTCAACAACATCAATAGATGTAGTTACGGCTTGTGGAGAATATACTTGGATTGATGGAATTACTTATACAGCATCCAATGACACTACAACTTATACTACAACAAATGCAGCAGGATGTGATTCTATTGTAACGTTAGATTTAACAATTAATGATAATGTTTACACTCAAGAATCTGTTACTGATTGTTTTGAAGTAGTCTTTGGAGACTCTACATATACTGAAGATACGCAATTCGTTTTGGAATTAGCTATGACTAATGGATGTACAGAGTTTTTGACAGTCTACATAGATGTACAAGATTGTGCAGGTATTGAAGAAGAGGAAATTACTATAGGTCAAGGACCATTCAAAGTTTACAATACAATGGGACAATTGATTCCAACTGATAATTTACCAAAAAACGTTATGCTTATTAAAGTATACGCTAATGGTGTATCAGAGAAGTTTGTAGTTGTAAAATAATTAATATTAGGGTAGTGACAGAAAACCTCTCACTACCCTTTTTAAATTAAACCAAACAAACTGTATACGCAGATGGAAAGTAACAAATTAATAGCAGACTTTATGGAGTTACCAAAAGTACCTTGCAGTATTGCAGCATATGGATATTTTACTGAAGGGTATAAACATCCAAAAGTAGCTACTCCAACTACTCCTAGTGATATGCAATATAAATATTCTTGGGCTTGGTTGATGCCCGTAGTACAAAAATGCCTTGACATTTCTAATGATAGTGAGATGATTAAGGATTTTTATAGCATACAAAACGTCGTGCCTATAGATGTAATATACCAAGCAATAGTAGAATTTATAAAAGAATACAACAATAGAACAGATGGAAGAAAACAAATTAATAGCGGAGTTTATGGATATGCAACTAACTGATATTGGTTGGTACGACAATAAAGGAGTGTTAGGTCTAAATGACAATACTTTTGATGAACTAAAATTCCACCAATCGTGGGATTGGTTGATGCCCGTAATAGAAGATATTGACCACATACAATTTGAACCTGTAGAAAGTATTGAAAAAGCTTTGTTTACAAGGTCTATAAGAGATACACATAAAGCAGTAGTAGAATATATTAAAGAGTACATTCTAATACAACAAGAAAGTAATTATTAACTTAAAACAAAGAAAAAGATGGGAAGATATTATAATGGAGACATAGAAGGAAAGTTTATGTTCGCAGTACAAAGTAGCACAGCAGCAGATAGATTTGGAGCTGAAGGTCACGTACCAGAACTTGTTGAATATTATTTTGATGAGGAAGAGCACGCTGAAGGTATAGAATCAGAACTTGCTACTATCAAAGAATCTTATGATAAAGTAGACTCATTTTTTAATTCTTTAGGAAAAGCTACTTATAAAAATGAAGACGCAGAAGAAGCAGGTATAACTGCGAAGGATATGAGTGATTACGCTGATTATAACTTAGGTAAGAAAATCTTAGATTGTCTTCGAGAAACAGGATACTGTTCATTTACCGCAGAATTATAAACTATAGAAAGGAAATTATGACTATAAAATTTAACGTAACATATAAACCTAAAACTAAAGTTAAATTAATACATTTAACTCCTAGTATAGTATGGCATAGTGTAAAGTTAAATGCTAATACTTATAAGATGTTTCATTTGAAATTTCTAATATTCTGTGTAACTATAAAAATAACGTAATAGGTACGGAATTAAATCTGGAAACCCGTTTAAATTATTCCAGAGTGCTTAAGTGCATTAATAAACAAAGCCTTCGTAATATAGGATAAACCTCTGTCCTTGTATTTTACATCCTAACGCAACTTAGTTGTTAGTTAGCTTGTATTTGCACAATAAAGATAGAATATAAATAAATTAAATCTATCAAGTGTACCAACTGTATTGTAATATGTTGGAGGAATACACTTAGGAGTTTACAGCAAGATATTGGATTATATCGTGACCATTGGCAACTCAATGGTGCTAATAAACAAATAATTAACTAAAATTTAACAACAAAATGGAAGAAGCAGTAAAAGACGAGATTCTTTTTAGGTTGAGTCAATTACACGAAGACTTTAACCTATTAGAGAAACAGATATGGGAGCCAGACACTGATAGTATCAGATGTTCTATGGCTAACATAGAAACAATACAAAGTTTACTAGATGACGTGGAGTAGAGTATTAGATACTATCCAAGTCATATTATTCATATTAGCCCTGGGATGTTTTATCCTGGGGGTTTAATTTAAAACATATGGCAGATATTAGAATAACAGCACAGTATTATGAAAACTACTCAGATACAGATACACCATATTGGAAACCAAAAGGTGGACAAGTATTTGTAATAGAAAATGCGAGTATGGATATGGTTATGTATACTAATAAAGACGTACTAATAGAGGTACTAATTAAATTAGTAGAAAAACAATCTAACGAGCATAGTAAATATGAGTATTTAGAACACGAAGTAGATTTTATAGGAGAAAGTTATGCAATACACGCAGACGACCTTATGAATGAATTATTTAAAACTTTAGGAAATGAGGAGTAAATTTAACGGGTTTGAACTTGCATTTTTAATAGATGCAATTGATGCCCACGTAGAAGTATTAGAAGACCAAATTAAAGCCGTTACAGAATCAGGTAAGCAATCTCTATTTGGAGAAGGATACTGGAGAAATGTAATTGGTAAAGAATTAAAAGACCAGGTTAAACATATGACCTCAGCCAAAGGAATAAAGGATAACAAAGATCTCCTTTAGTATCACCGGCTAAAACACTGCATGTGAGGACCCAAGAGTTAGTGCACTAACCCAAGAGTTCGTATAGAGGATAACTGATTCAATTTCTACAGTGGAGTTGAACAGGACACAGTAATTTTTAATCTATCCTAGAAAGGGCAGATTACTATTATATACTCTATTTTTATTAAACCTTAGAATTAAAATATTGAGAGTTACTATTACTAGTAACGGTAGAATGGAGAAGTCAGTGATCGGAGTATCGCTAAACTCTTATGCTAAAGTAGAACTGCAGATGGGCTTGCCCAGCTTTAGTGTTTGTAGGATAGGATCAGACCCATACTCGCTATAACATTGAAATTTCTAGCTAATCAGTAACTCTCAAGGCTATTATATCATCAATTAATTATTAATCATTAAAAGAAAGATTATGAAAGAATCAACATTTAAATTATTACTTTTCCTTGCGGGAAGTTTTATACTAATGCTTTGTGCAAACAACAATTTGTATGGACAAGTACAATTTACACAGTATCAAATTACAGAATCAGAAAATTTAGATCATAGAATAGCAGAGAATTTGCTATTAGATGTCCTCGTAGAGGGACCAACTACTTTTTCTATAGTAGAAGATAAAGGTATATCCTACATTATGCAAATGGACTTTAATAAAGACTATAAATGTGTAAACCATCTTTTTTATTTAGTAAGCTACAGTAAGCCTGTAGTTAATAAAATAGGAGAAGTAGTAGGGTACCAATTTAATACTTATAGTTTAGACACAGATTGTGAAATAGAGTTCATATTCTGGTACGGTGGACCTGCCTGTATAACAGTAACAAATTTTACAGCAGATACGTTCACACAACTTACAGGTAATTTAATGTACCTAATTAAACAGTAATCCACAAATAAATATAGAATGCAAAACAAAAGAAGAATTTACACACCGTCACAGGAGTCTTTGGAGATTATCAAAGATAGATTAACTGCAATGGGACGTAAGAGTAACAACACAACAGCTGTACATTACGCTTGTGATGAAATGGCTGACTTTATTGCCAGACAAGAGTTAAATCGTGAGGAAGCAAAAGATTGTTGTGCAGAACGTAAAACACCAGCAAAACGTAACGTTATGGCTAGTGTAGGTGCTGTTCTTGCTCTATTAGGTACATTGTACTTAGTATCTCAATTCTAAAACATTAAAATTACCAGCGATAAATTAAATAGTTTGTTCCTTTAGGGAATCAGTAGACTACTGCGCTTTGTAATTTTATTTGCATTAATTAAACCAAATTAAACAAGAAAATGAGAGTAGAATTTACCAGTTTAGAACATGATATAGATTTAGCATTAAATAACTATCTTGTGTTTACAAGAGGAAACAATCAACATTTTTTAGTAGGAGAGATCTATTATGTATATGACTATAACACTGAGACTAACGTCTTGTATTTAGATGAAGACTATGAGCTGTTTTTTGAGATAGGTTATAAAGAAGATGACGATAGTATAGCTTTGTTTACTACACTTGAGGAGGCGCAGGAAGCTGCTAATGAGTATATGAGTATAGCATATCCTGAAGAAGAAGAGGAAGAAGAGTACGATAGAATCTACAAAGTAGGTAGCTACGTAAGTTTTGTAACAGATGAGGCTTCTATTAACTACAAGGTTACTGATGGGATGATAATACCTGAATCTGCAACATTAGAGTGTTGGGATTATATTTATGATCTTTTAGGTATAGCACCTGTAGATATAGATTCTTTTGTAGAAAGTAATACACCTGAAGCAGTAGTTATGCATATAACAGAAGATTATCAAGGTTATTATTTAGAAAATGATGAGTACGGAGAAAGTACTGATGCTCTAATTAATCTATTAAAGAGAGAATGCGCTGTACGACGTAATAGTGTAATTACAATAGATGCTAGACACGGGGATAACGTAGTTGTCAATAAAAACTTATCACCAAAAGAAATGCTATATAACAGTACAGATTTAGATAGCTTAAAAATAGAGAAGTTAACGATTTATTAATAAAACAAAAACAAACAACATGAATTCAGAATTTAATTTAATTAACAAAATTGTAGCTCACAATGAGCTTGGAGATGCAGGTAAATTAGAAACTTTCTTTGCGAAAGTACGTAAAAACCTTGCACGTGAGATAGAAACTCTTAACAAAAGAGTAGAGTTATTAGAATTTAACTATAACCGTTCTATAGAAGATTTAACAGAAGCAGAAGCAGATGCACAGGATGCAGTTGATGCCGCGTTCTTAAACGTTAATGTAGCAGATGTAGCGTCTAACGCTGACATTGATTTATTAGTACCTTCTTACTGGAGAGGAATTGAATTAGCAAAGGCTAATGTTCAAACTCTTGTAGAAAAACGTGCTACTATTGTTACAGCATATGAGGAGTCTCTTGCAGAAGAAACAGCTCAAATTAACGAACGTATTGCTCGTCTTGATACTATATCAGAGGAAGCATAAGAATACCATAATAGCTTCGGCTATTTCCCCTATTCAAGCGGATTTATCAAGGGTCGCAACCTTGTAGGGGATCACAAGTAAGTTTTAGGTTAACTTACATTAAATAAAAAACCTTAAGGTTAAAGATGCCCGGAGAGTGATGACTCTGGGCATTATTTTATTAATATCATAAACTAACAAAAATGAACGAAGAAAAATTTACTGTACATTATGCGTGTGATGACAATGATGATCACACAGCTTTTATGTCAGAATGCAAAGATTCAGGTATTATAGAATTTACCACAGAAAAAGAAATGATACAATTCATTACTGAGTGTACTTATGTTTATAACTTAAACGAAGTATTCAGTACTAACGCAGAAACAGAAGACATGCCTAACCCTATCCTGGCATTGTATGATGTAGAATGCATTTAATAATAAGTAAAGCGTATAATTATGATTAAATTGGTAACAAACCAAACTAGCATAGATACGCCTTATGAATTAGCGACTATAGAAGAATGTGTGACCTATTGTAACACTAGAACCCTGCTCGGATTGGATATTGAAACAACGAGAAAATACAACAAGTGGTTTCACATAGAGGGCTTAGACCCACACACTTCTGATATAGTTATGTTGCAAATAGGTGATGTTGATGTACAGTACATAATTGATACAAGAAACGTAGACATTACCTTATTATTACCTGTTCTTACTAACCCAGACATTACTCTGGTTGGTCATAACATTAAATTTGAGTACAAGCACATACTATCTAAGTATGGTGTTCGTATTAATGCTCTATATGATACAATGATAGCAGAAAAGCTATTACACAATGGTTATCATTTAGAGTACGGGCTAAAAGCTCTAATTCTACGTTATTTAGACATAGAAGTAGATAAAGCTATTAGACTTAGTTTTCTTACCATAGGAGATAGACCTTTTACAACAGAGGAGATTAAATATGGTGCAGAAGATATAGAGTTACCTCTAAAGATTAGAGATATGCAATTGGTAGAACTTGAGAAAAAAGATTTAGCCAATGTATGTAGACTAGAATTTAGAGTAACAGCTGTATTAGGCGAGATGGAATTTAATGGTATGAACTTTAACTCTGAGAAATGGTTAAATACATATCAAAAGAATCTAATAAAGTTTAAAGACCAGACAAGGCAATTAGATGCCCACGTTATGGAAAATTATCCTGATTCACCATTCGTAGATAGACAATTAGATATGTTTAACCCCGGTTTTACGTGTGCTATACAATGGTCATCGTCTAAACAAGTTGTAGAGTTCTTTAAGTACTTAGGTTGTTGCCCAGTTGCAAAATCTAAAGCTACCAAAAAGATGAGCTACACAGTAGAGGCAAAAGAAGTAGAAGCCTTATTGGTTACTGCTGATTTGTCAGATAAAGTGAGAGATTTTGTCAAATTGTACTTAAATACAATGGAATACAGACAAGCTGTCACAACATTTGGCGAGAATTTCTTAAAACACATTAATCCTTTGACAAAAAGGATACACTCTAACTACAATCAACTTGTTAATACAGGTAGGATGAGTTCTAGTTCACCTAATCAGCAAAATATTCCGTCTACTTTAGATATGGATTATGAGCATGGAGACCCTAGACAAGACCAATTTAGGTATGCATTTGATGCACCTGATGGTTGTAGTATGATTAACGCAGATTATTCTGGTCAAGAAAGTATTATATTAGTAAACAAGTCTATGGACAAGGATTTACTAGCATTTTATGATGGAGATTTTAATGATATGCACTCTTATATTGCGTCTAAACTATTCCCTGAAGAACTAGAGGGTATTGATTTAGATAACATTAAAAAGCAGAGACCTGATTTACGTCAGATTGCTAAGGGTGCTGGTTTTGCGTTAGCTTATGGTGGTAATGGACACACTATTGCTAAAAACTTAGGTCTTTCTGCAGAGAGAGGCGAAGCTGTATTTAATGATTACTTTAGTGCTTTCCCTGGACTCTTAGAGTTCTTTGAGCGTAGTAAAGCTAAGTCATTAAACCAAGGTTATATATTGATAGATACAATTTCTAAACGTAAGTTTTATTACAAAGATATTAAAGCTCTTAGAGCTGCTGATTATCGTGGAGATAAAAAGACTGTCAATAAACTAAAGGGTGCTATGGAACGTGCTGCTATGAATTATATTATTCAAGGAGAAGCAGGAAGTATCACTAAGTTTGCTCTAGTTTTAATACAAGACGAGCTTACAGCTAAAGGTTTGCTAGATGAAATTAAGATTGTAGCTACTGTACACGATGAGATTATCTTAGAAAGTACAGAGAAACATCAAACTTATGCAGCAGAAATGTTGCAAAGGAATATGGAATCAGCAGGTGATGTATGGTGTAGAAGAGTACCATTAAAAGCAGAAGCGTGTATTGAGAAATACTGGACACACTAATGAATAGGAGAGAAGAACTGATCCGTAACGGACTACGTAAATGGGTAGGCAATCAATGCCGTGGTATCCTTAAGTACGTTACAGGGACAGGTAAAACTTTTGCAGGACTTCTAGTAATAGAACAGTTTGTAAAAGCATATCCTGAAGAAGAAGTGTTAATAGTATGCCCTACAGATGCTGTTATAGTTAACTTTAAAGAAGAGTTTACTAAATTTAACAAAGAACATCTATTAAAGCAATGCAAATTCATTTGCTACGCATCTATTAGAAAACAGGATGGCAATTCCTACAGCGCAGTTGTACTTGATGAGGTTCATCACGTAACTACTGACAACAAAATGCCATTTTTTACAAAAGTAACAGCCAAAGGAATCCTTGGTTTGTCTGCTTCCTTAACACCAGAACAAATACGTATGCTTAGTTATTACATTCCTGTAGTAGATGAGCTTAATATGGAAGATGTTCAGGAGGAGGGTTTTATAGCTGATTTCACAATCATCAATTATCCTGTTTATCTTACACCGGCTGAAAGAGCTAAGTATAAAGAACTAACAGAACAAATTGATTACTCGTGGCAACAGTTTCAAAAACAATCTTGGAAGAAGATAGGACAACGTTCCAGGCTAATATATTCAGCTGAACAAAAGTTACAAGCAGCAGAAGACATCGTAGGATTATTTCCTAATGAGTATGGTATCATATTTTCATTAAACAAGAAATTCTCTGAAGATGTTGCAGCTAAACTAGGAGATGACTGTGTAGCAATACATAGTGGTCACTCAGCAAAACAACGGGCAAAACGCCTGGCACTTTTCTCTGACTCAGATACTAATGTACGGACTATGTCTGTACCTAAGATATTTGATGAGGGAGTAACGTTACCGAGATTAGTATTTGGTATTTTATTGGCTAGATACGCCAAAGAAAGACAACAAATACAAACTTTAGGTAGATTGTTACGTAAGGATATGGATGGAAAGCACAGTATAGCCATTAGGACATACGTGAGGGATTCTGTAGAAGAAAAGTGGGTAAGAACATCACAAGAAGGATTTAACGTTATTAATGTAGATGATTTTGAAGCACTAGTTGCTACTATAAATCGTATTAAGAATGACGGGCAATCGTAAAACAAACAAGTATGGAAATTTTACTAAACCTTAATGATTTAGAGAAATTAAATTTAACGCCATCATTGTATTGTTATTTAGCATCATTGTATTTTGAGCAACCTTACCCTAATGCCTCTAATAAGTTAAAAGGACATATGAATGTCAAGTTAGAAGAACTTGGTTACGTACGTCTTAGAGACGGAGAGGTGGCATTAAAAGGAAAAACAAGCGCAATCTTTAACATAGTCACTAAAAAACCTGTAAAGGTACAAGAGGACTGGATAGAAGAATGGCGTGGATTATTTCCTAAAGGTGTAAAATCAGGTGGTAGACCAGTTAGAGGAGATAAACAAGGCGTAGCTAAAAAGTTACGTACATTTGTTAGACTTAACCCGTCTATTACTAAAGAGCAAATTATAGCTGCAACTAGACAATATGTCTATGAGTGTAGCTTAAACTCTTATAAATTCATGATATGTGCTGACTATTTTATCAACAAAAACAATAGCTCTATGTTAGGTGCTATGATAGAAGATGTTGCAGATAGGGGAAGTTCATTAGCCAACACAGAGAGTGGTGGTGGAAGTTCTTGGCACAAAGAAATATAATATACTATGATAAAAACAGGATTTGATGAAGCTAGAGATACCATTGATGGTGGTAGAGCTGGTGAAAACAAAGGTATTCCTATTCCATTTCAAAGACTGAAGAAATACTTACCTAATATACAACAAAGTACTTATTATTTAATAGGTGCTGGTACTAAGGTAGGTAAAACTTCATTTGCAGATGATGTATTTTATTATGGCGCATATGATTATTACAAAAATCTTAAAGACGCAGGCGAACTTAATGGCTTTGAGTTAGATATAGATTATTTCTCTTATGAGATAGATAAAAAAACAAAGATTCTTAAAGGTATTAGTAGAAAGATATGGCATGACTACGGTATCGTAGCTGATGCTAATACTATACTATCACGTGGAGAGAATCATTGTAGTGATGAATTATATGAGCTAGTATTGAAGTACAAAGCATACTTTGATGAAATGGAGGATGTAGTCACAGTGCATGATATGCCTGACAATCCTACTGGTATTAATAAGTATTTACTTAACAAAGCTAAATCATTTGGCGAAGTTAAGATGAAGAACATTAATAAAAATACTGATCAAGCTCCTATTATGAGATTTGACAGTTATAAACCTCACAATCCTAAAAGGTATTGGTTAATTTTTATTGACCATATCGCTTTAATGTTAGAAGAACGTGGATTTAGTACAAAACAAAATATTGACAAAATGAGTCAGTATCTTGTACAACTACGTAATAACTACGGAGCGTCACCTGTTGTAATTCAGCAGATGGCATTTGACTCTGAGAGTGATGAAAGACATAAAAGTAATAGGCTTACACCAACACTAAAAGATTTCGGTGATAGTAAATATACAACAAGGGATGCGAACGTTATTATGACGTTATTTAGCCCGTATAGACACAACATTGAGAGATTTCAAGGGTACAATATGAATACGTTAGGTAACACTTATCGTAACTTAGAAATACTAGAAAATCGTGATGGAGAGCCTAATATTAATTTAGGTTTGAATTTTATAGGTCCAGCAGGTACATTCAGAGAATTACCTAGACAAAAAGACATGAATGAAGATATAGAAACAATGGCATCAACCATGACCAACAAGAGAGCAAAATATGTTCAAGACATAAATGGCATATGGGTACAGAATCCTGATCTATAATCAACATTTTATTATTAACACAAAAATTGCAACAAATGAGTAGAGAAATTAAACTACCAGTTAAGAGCAAGCCATCTAGACGAGATCCTAGGGTAACTATCCTATATTCTAGTCCTAAGATGGGTAAGACTACATTAGTAAGTACTTTACCAGGCAATATGATATTAGACTTAGAGGGAGGGACTCAGTTCCTAGATTCTTTAAGTATGCATATTATTGGTATTAATGCACCAGCTAATGAGACACAAGAATCCTTTGATGCTCGTATGGCATTAGAAGTACCTCAGTATTACTTAATGGAAGCAGGTAAAGCAATTATGCTAGCCGGTAGACCTTATGATTTTATTACTGTAGATACTGTAACAAGAATGGAAGATATGTGTCTATCTTTAGCAGCAGAAAAGTATAGAGCTACTCCTATGGGGAAAGGTTTTACAGGAGATGACGTAAGAATACTACCTAAAGGTAGTGGTTATCTTTATCTTAGATTGGCTTTTATGGAATTAATTGAAAAAATCAAGAAATTGGCTGACAATGTAATTCTTATAGGTCACTTAAAAGATTCTGTTATTGAAAAAGCAGGTAAAGAAGTAGATGCCAAAGATTTAGATCTTACTGGTAAATTAAAGCAGATTCTTTGTGCTGATGCTGATGCTATTGGATACTTACATAGAGGTAAAGACAGTGAAGTTTTAGTTAACTTTAAAAGCTCTGACCAAATTCTATGTGGTTCTAGATGTGATCATTTACGTGGTCAAGTAATCAAAGTAGCAGATTACAGCGAAGAAACAAATGAATTAGCAAATATTGACTGGAGCTTAGTATTTCCAGACAAAATTAAAAAGTAACTATTAAAAACAAATAAGATGAGCGAAGAAAATGAAGGTTTAGAGAGAAGTGAGAAAGTTTACGTATCTATTGCAGAAATTAAACTAGCATTAAAGAAAGGTATTACTCGTAGAGTAGGAGATCCTAGCTATAATGCAGACTTAGGTTCAGTTCAAGAAATGTACGGAATGACAAAAGCAGAAACAACGCTTTTATTCCAAGATTCAAGACTTAAAGGACTTAAAGTAGTAATCCCTAAACCAACACGTATAGTGATTATGGAAGATATGCCTGCAGAGAACGTAGAGGAAACACAAGATGATGTATCAGGAACAGAACCTACAGACTATCCAACTGCGTTAGATGACGCATTTGCAGATGAACTTCCAACAGCAGCTCCAACAGCTTCTGTAAGTCCTATATTTTAATGGAAAGTAATAAAAGTAAAGAAAGCGAAGATCCGAGAAGTAGATAGTAAACTATCTAAAACAATTCCACATTATTAATTAATTAAACAAGTATTTTATGTACGGATCAAGAACAAACAATGAAGGCGTAGCAATTAGTGCTAACGGATCAAGTCCTATCTTAGTAGGAGAACAAGTAGTAGGTAACAAATTAGTTTCTTTAGAAATGGCTAAAGATCAAAATGGTAACCCAGTTGGAAACAGAGCAACCTTAACTATAGGACAACGCAATGGTGCAAAATTCACTCACTCTTTCTGGGATTCAACAGAAGAATGGGCTATTGTACAAGTAAACCGTGAGATGCTTCACATTTGTACTAAAATTGTTTCTGAAGATGAGTATTACTCTATTTTAGAAGCACATGGAGATGGAACATTTGTAGGATTTATTTCTGCAGTTGCAACTCACATTTTGCCTAAAGCAGCAGATAAAACTTTCACAATGAAAATTATCTACAAAGAGAACAAGTCAAACGGTAAATGGTACCCTAACTTCCCTAAGTTTCCAAACTTTATTGAATTAGATGGTACAACACCTTCAACTTTTTCTACAAACCCTAAGTACGATGTGTATGTTATGCCTACACCAACTACTATGGAGTCAACACCAACAACTTTTGATGGTTCAACACCTGCAGAGATAGTATTTTAATATAACTAGTTAAACAAGCACAGCAATGGATGTAAGGAAACCCTTAACCAAAGCTAATGTATTGGAAAAAGTCAATCAGTTTGACATATTTAACAGTTACTGTAGTCCATTTAATAAACTTTATGCAACTTTTAGAAGTGAAATAAGGAATGATAAAAACCCTACTTGCAGTATATGTAAAGCAGGGGATAAACTAATTTACAAAGATTTTTCTGAACAAGAAACAAGAGATTGTTTTGATTATATTCAGACAAAGTACGGAGTTACGTTTATACAGGCTTTAGAAATGGTAAACAGAGATTTTAATCTAAATTTATTGTCTACGGTTACCTTATCAAATGATAGGGTAGCCGTTAGTAAATCAAATTTTAATATTACAGATATTCCAGAACAAGTAGTAGATATACGTGTTTGTACACGTAAGTTTAACCAAAACGATAAGGAATACTGGTATGACAAATATGGTTTACATTCAGCAACTTTAGAGAAATTTAATATTTATCCTCTGTCTGGTTTTTTCATTAATAGCGTATATACTGCCTGTGGTAGTAATGTGTATGGCTATTTTAATGGATTATTACCTGACAAAAGAGAAGCATGGAAGATTTATCAACCATACGCAGACAAAAAGTTGAAATGGAGAAGTAATTGCCCTGAAAATATTATACAGGGTTGGTCACAACTACAAGCAAATGGAGATTTAGTAATTATTACTAAGTCATTAAAGGATGTTGCGGTATTATCGCAATTAGAAATCCCTGCTGTAGCACCACAAGCAGAATCAAACACAATATCACCAAACTTAGTAACCAATCTTAGAGAGCGGTTTGAGAGCGTGATGTTACTGTATGATAACGATGAACCAGGTAAAGTTGCAGCTGCTAAGTTAGCAGGACAACATAGTTTACCTGTATTCTTTATGCCAGAAGGTACTAAAGATGCATCAGATTATGCAGAATTGTATGGTTTAGAAGAATTAAATGATTATTTAACGGAGATTTATGAAAAATACAGTTACAATTCCCAATTGGGAAGCTAGTTATTTGAAATCTGAGAACACTAGAGCTAAATACTGGCTTTGGAAGGACCGGGAAAAACTCCCTAAAAAATATGCAACACAGTTAAGCCCTAAGCCTCTCACTAGAGGAGCTAAGGCTTATTGTGCTGATGTAGAGGGGAACAGGTTCGTTAAGAACACAAAAAAAGTAGGCACAGAGAATAGATGGATACTCAATGGTCAAGATTTATACAATGCAACTTTAAATTGGCGTTTACGCAAGACAATTGCAAAGTATTACCATGAGTATTTTAGTACGTTTATTAAAGAACAATTAACACCAATCACACTACCTGAAGGAAAATTCTTTAGTATCAGTTGTGATATATATGAAATTAAGCGTGGTAACATGCCTGACGCAAGTAATATGTGGTTATTAGAAAAGTTCTTTGAGGATGCGCTCCAGGAATGTGGTATAATTCCAGATGACAGCCCAGACTTCGTAATAGAGTCAGGGAGGAAAAGATACCATTTCGTTGAGACAGCAGAACAGCGGAAATTAGTATTTACTATAGACCTAATAAATGGTTAAATTTAAACTAAGGGTTATTACAATAACCTTTTTAAGTTTTCTTCTTATAGGAGTATCTTATGAGAATAAAACTAAGTGTGTACCTATACACACGCCATCACTAATAGAAGATACACTTATGCCAACAGAGAATACTGTTGTAGATAGTGCATTTCTAGATGCAATAGAACACATAAAATCTTTTGAAGGTTTTAGGAGCAATATCTATTTAGATAATGACGGTTCGCCAACAATAGGATATGGGCATCATTTGCTCAAAGGAGAGACGTATCAGAACATAACTGATAGTGTAGCCGATGTAATATTAAAGAAAGACTTTCAAAGTTATCTTGATGCTACACAGGCTAAGTATGACGTTAAAGGAGATACTCTCTTAGCTTTAGGATTATTTAGTTACAATTGCGGATTAGGTAGATTAGCTACAGCTATGAGCAAAGGTTTACTAAAAAACCCTAAAAAAATATTATTATATTGTCATTATAAAACATATGACGAAAACGGTATTGCAAAAGTGCATACTTCAAACAAATTATTAATGAGACGCAAATATGAATTTGCTCTTTTATCTTAAAAAAAACAAAGACTATGAACAGAATTATCACAATTATCAGCCCACAAGGAGACGTAAGAGTAGAATTAACATCTGCAGCAACAGTATGGGGAGAGCTTAAAGCAGAAATTAATGCAGAAGGTTCTTTTAATGCAAATGACTCATCAGCAATGATTAGAGGTGTACGTGAAGGATTAACATCTGACAGCAGTGTACTTCCTGTAGGAGCGTTTTCTGTATTCTTAACACCAAGTAAAATTAAATCTGGTAAGTAAGATGACAGCTGAAGATCAAAAGAAAATTGACTCTGAGGTAAAAAGATTAAAAAATGTCATTTTAAAGTGGCATAAAAAGGTAGTAATACCTGCAATTATTTCAGAAACTGAGGATACTCCTTAACGAAGATTTAAACCAATAATATAAGAGGAGGGTATAATGCTCTCCTCTTTTTAATAAGTTAATTATGACAGAACAAGTAAACGAAGAAATAGAAGTAGTAAGCGAAGAAAAGGATCCACGTCAACTAAAAATTGACTTAATAACAAGTGTAGCGGAAGCAATATTCCCAGGAGATTGGGACTTGTCGCTATGTGAAGATAACTTAACAGAAGCCTGGAGGTATAATAGTGACGTACGTCCTACCTGGCGTTTAGTTGTTAGGATTCCAGAAGGAACAATTACAAACAGAAGAGGAGATAGCCATACTATAACAAATTATCATATAGCTTTACCTATTAGTGATGATTTTTCAAAGTTAGTTACTCCAGAATTAAAAGCACTAAGAACAAGTGCTACTACATTAGAAGCAATGCTAGGCTTTGCACATCCACACAATAATAGAAGCGGCACTAGAGGAGATATAACTGAGTATTTTACATGGCGTACTATGTGTTTAGGTGGTGGTACCGAATTAGCTTTTGCTACAACACATATGGCAGTAGAAGGTATTACAGAATCACTTTTAACAGAAACTTTATTGTTGCTACGTACTTATGCAGTATGGGAATCAATAGGTGGTGGACCTTATTACCATATAAGAAATGTAGTACATGAAAAAGACAACGATAATGGTAGCTGTTCGGAGCTACTTGAAGAATATAGAGTAAAAAAACGTATTAAAAATAGTTTACTAAAGGTATTATCAGAAAATCCTGAACTACAACCTGAGATAGTAGGAGATATAAATAGTAGAATTGATTTAAATAGAGCAACAAGAAGAGACCCAGTAGCAATATCTAATGTTAATAATTCTATAGTACCGGCACTTAGGTTAGTACTAAAAGAACAATGGGAATTAGATGATGCAATAGTAGAAAGAAGACTTTTAACATCTATACTAGGTAACAAAGTTAATTATAATTTTATCCCTTTAAGTAATAATTCAGAAGGATTTAGCCACCCTATATCTAGGTATTTAGCCAAAATAACACAAGCAGAAGCATTTAATGGTTCAGAACAAGCTGATAGGGTTTTAACATGGGGAGGACAACCTGTCCATTTTGAAATTACTTTAGATAATGTTATAGCTAATCTAGATAGTGAAGAAGTAGCTCCAAATATCAATTGGGAAACTATAGATATAGATAATACAAGTATTTTAGCAGTAACTAATCTCTATTTAGATACTGTGTATGAATTTAATAGAAATTACAGACACCAAACTTTATAAACAAAGATTATGGAAAAATTAAGCAAAGTAAAAGCAAAAAGAACGGAAGTAAAGACAAAATACACACCTAGCGTAGTGTTATCAGATAACTTTGTAAATAAAGTTAACTTTTTACATAAGCAGGTTAAACAAAACACAGAGTGGAGTGCAATTTTATTGTACTCTACTAAAGAAGGATCTATTGATACTGACCCTAATAAATGGGTTATATCAGTAGATGATTGTATTCTTATGGATATAGGAACAAGTGCATATACAGAATATGATATGGAAGCTGGGGACGATTACGCTACAGAGCAATGGATGGATCATCTAGAAGCTGGAGGTAAGATAGGTCACTTGCATACACATCATAATATGGCTTGTTACTTTTCTGGTACAGATACAGCAGAATTACATGATAATGCACCTCAACACAACTACTATTTAAGTTTAATTGTAAACTATAAGAACGTTGAAGATTGGTGTGCTAAAGTTGCAGTATGCGGTACAGAGACTACTGTAGGTAAAAAAGAAACAACTAAGACTTGGGTAGGTGCAAAAGGACCTATCACACAAGTAGACAAACAAGATTTAACGCAAACAGAGGAAATGTTATATCTAATGGATTGTAAACTTAGTTTAGCATCAGATACAAAAGCTCCTGAAGGACTACAAGAAAGAATTGATAGTATTACAGCAAAAAAGAAAGAAAAAGCAGCTAAGGCAACTTATACTAGTTATAATAGTAATAAATGGCAGTCTTGGAACCAGCCTTCTTTATTTTCTCAACAAACACCTGTAAAACCATCTACTGTAGTATATAGTGATGCTGGTACAGATTTTGATGATGATTGGAATGGACATTTTGATGCTTTTAGTTACGGTATAGCTGATAGAATAGAAGCAGCACATTTAGAAGAAGAAAAAGCTTTAGATGGAGAATTCTATTCAACTTTATGTGAACCGTTATTGGGTCAAATTTTAGGTCAAACTAATGAAATGTATTTAAACATACACGAAGTTATTATGTCTATTGAAGAAGAAACAGATATTGTTGAGATTGCTAAATTTATGGAAACAGTAGAAGCAGACTTTGCAGAAAACTGTGAGCTATACTTTGGTCGTAATTTAACGCAACTTGATTTACACGCAATAGCAGTATCTATGTATGCAATTCTTGAGCCATATACAAGCTTGACTTGTTATGATTCATTAACTACAATAATAGATGAGTATTTATTATTTGAAGATGAATTTGATGCAGAAGAAGTAAAGAGATTAACTGGAGTACCAGTATCTGAGCAATATTGCTTAGAAAGAGAACTAAAATAAAAACAAAGACTAAAAAAATGAGCGAAGTAGATAACAAAAAAGTTAGATTTTCAGACGCACCTTGGGCTAAATCTCTCCTACACATAGTTGTGGGAGGGGTTGGCGGTATAGGTAGCTGGGCAACACTATTCTTAGGTAGAATAGGACACAAATTATATCTATATGATATGGATGAAATTGATGAAACCAATATGGGAGGTCAATTATTTAGTACAAATCAAATAGGATTATTTAAAACACACGCAGCAGAAGCAAATATTAAAAACTTCTGTGGATCAGACGCTACTGTTAACACTTATGATAGGTGGACAACAGAAGACGGTATGGTTGCTCCTGTAACATTTAGCTGTTTTGACAATATGTCAGCTCGTAAAGCTATGTTTGAGAAATGGGCAACCTATGAAAAGCGTGAGTTATTTGTAGATGGTAGAATGTTAGCAGAAGTTGGTATGGTTTTTCTTGTTCAAAAAGGACAGGAAGAAGAATACAGAAAACATCTGTTTGAAGATAGTGAAGTTGCAGAAGCACCTTGCTCTTTTAAATCTACTAGTCATTGCGGAGCACTTATCGGCTCTTTGATGGTATCAGGTCTAAACAATTACATAGCCAATAAAGCTAGTGGTAATAATGACCGTGTGATTCCATTTAAGACAGATTTTGCTTTGCCTATGATGTACGTTGCAGGAGAAGAATTATAAACATTATTGAGGGCTATACTAAGTGTAGTCCTCTTAATAAATTAAAATTATGGGAAGACACATAAAAGTAAGCGAAGAAGTATTAAAAGATACAGTTAGTGATTTCTTATCACATCATATTCACAGAAGTCGTGCTAGATTCAACGAGTCCTATTCTGATATGGAGAATACACAAGAGTTATTTAACCGTTGGCTAAAAGGTAGGTATATGGCTAATACAAGAAGTTATACAGTCTATACTGAAAATTTAAGTAGAATTCCATTTTATTTATTAGGAGGAAGACAAAATATAGCTACTGAAGGATTAATGAATAGTACACGTTATAGTACTTACGGCAGAGCAAGTGGTAGACTACGTACAAATAGATCAAATTATGTAAGTGTTGATACTTACCAACGTGATGAAAGCGAGAAACTAGACACTTACGTTAGATTAAGTATAGATAATCGTAGAGATCTTCATAAGATTAATTCTATTTCTCCAGTAATACTTAACCCTAACTTAGTTAATAAACCAGCGGATCAATTAGAAAAAGTATTTTCTGACTTATTAGATGCTAGTTTAAGATTACCTAATAGATTTGATAGGCTTCTTAGCCTTAGAGCTGGAGCAGCAAGATACCAAGATTTATTTGGATGGTTTAAGTCTAAGAATAGTAGTAGAGGGGAGTATTTTCAGTTCCGGGATTTTGGTCTAGAGGCAAATCATTTTTCTCTTGTAGATCATAATAACAGAAAAGTTATTGCTATGTTAACTTTAAATCCTGATTATGTAGATTATTATCTATTAAAATTAACTACAGGAGCAAAAAAATCTGAAGATACATTGGATATAAATAAATCTATTTTTACTATTACTTTAGATAAGGACTTTGATAAAGAAGATTCTATTTATAGTAAAGAATTAGTAAGACTAATACGAAAAGGTATGGTAGATGTGTTATCTGATGTTAAAGTAGAAAGAATCAACGGTAATAGTTTCTATAACGAGGTATTTGCAGATGGTATCAAAGGAGGAGAACCAGAGCTTAATGCTATAGAAAGCGTTGACTACAATGACGATTTACAAAGAAATATGTTAGAAAGTTTAACTGCACAAAAAACGTTGGAAGACAAACAAATAGTAATTATTCACTAAAACCTAAATAATGATTATATTAGATAATGGTCATGGTGCACTAAACCCTGAAACTGGGGTTTATGTGACACCTGGTAAAAGATCACCAGTATGGAGTGATGGTACGCAGTTATTTGAAGGCGTATTTAATAGAGAAATCACTTCTAGAATTAAAGAGTTATGTGATGATGCAGGGATAGTTTGTGAACTTATTGTACCAGAGTGGGAAGATATCTCACTATCAGAAAGGTGTCGTAGGGCTAATTCACTATACAAAAACAATCCAGATGCTATTCTTATATCTGTACATGCTGATGCATTCAATAAGGAGTCAGCTAACGGATTTTCTATTTATACTTCTAGAGGGGAAACTAAATCTGATGCAATTGCAAAGATATTAGCCGATGAGTACTTAAAAGAAATGACGGAGTTTAGAATGCGTGGGCTTAAAGAAGCAGGATTTGCTATGGTTACACGGACTAATTGTCCAGCTGTACTTATAGAATGTGCTTTTATGACAAATGAGAGAGAATGTAAAATTCTAATGACAGAGCAGGACAGAATAGCTAATGCTATCTTTGATGGTATTCAGTTAATTACTGTACCTACTATTAAACCTGATTCTATATTTGTTAATAGGCTAGAGGGAAATCAGTTTAGACAATGGGTACACCATTATCATTTAGGTTATGCACAAAGCGTTGATCTAGATTTAACTGGTTCTCATGATAACTCATTTATTAAAAATGCTTACGCTAAACTAGGTGATAAGTATGAAGAGTATTTAATATTAATGAAATCATAATGGAAAGAACACTCGCAATTATTGATGGGGATTCTTTATGTTATTTATGTTCAAAAGACACTATACAAGAAAGTGTTGAGAAAATAGATAGTTTAATAGCTAAAATTTTAGAAACAACAGGTAGTACTGATTACTATCTGTTGTTATCTAAAGGTAAGTACTTTAGACATAACATAAATGAAGACTACAAAGGAACAAGATCTAAGAGTAGTCCTTTACTATATCTTAGAACATTAAAGGCTTATTTAAGAGAACAGTATCAAGCAGAAGATTGGGCAGGAGTAGAAGCAGATGACGCAGTTGCATATATACAGCAACAGTTTCTAGATGGTAAATTCCCTGACATTTCTAAGAGCTTTGTATGTGCTATAGATAAGGACGTAATAAAGCAAGTTGAAGGTAGTATGTATAACTACCGTAAAGATGAGTACTCTATTACAACTAAAGAAGAAGCTAATAAGTTTCTTCACGTACAATCTATTATGGGAGATAGTGGCGACAATATTAAAGGAATCCCAGGTAAAGGAGAAGCTAAAGCTAAGAAGATTATAGATGAGGTAAGACCGGAATTATATCCACTTGCTGCCTATAAAGCTTACTTAGAGCACTTTAAACAACCAGGTATTGCCCTATATGAGTACCAAAAGAACTTCAGACAAGTTTATATGTTAAGAACAGATGAAGACTTTTTAGGTGCTGTAGGATACATACCTGAATTAAAAGACCCAATTAAAATAATTACATAATGAGAAAAATCACATCTACTACACTACCAAATGGTGTAGACATCCGTATGGAAGCATTGAGTACTAGATTAATTTCTATACATCCAGTAGCTGCTAAATACGAAGTGTTAGATGAAAAGGGGAAACTCGTTGGTCTTGATTATGATGGGGACTACAGAATAAGTAAAGGCGATGTCATAACAGTTGGCAAGCAGAAATATAAAATAAGCGAAGTAAAGAAAAGCAGTAGAACCACTACAGGATACGAACTATACACTTTTCGTAAAATAACAACAACAGGTACATTTTTAATGCCTTTTTTGGGCAATAATAGAAACTATTGGCGTTGGTCAGTAGAATTTACTAATGCCTTTATAGGAGATGAAGCTAAACATGATGGCACAGAATTGTATTTATTATACAGGTTTTCTGGTGCTAAAAGTTTTGCTGATTTTGAAATGACAATAGAGAACAGAAGGGACTTTATAGGGTCTACAGAACCAGATAAGTACCATTCAATGTACAAATTTACAATACCAGAAAAGTATGCAGAAGATGTTGCTTTGATTATGGAGGGTAAATACTCACAAATATCTAACCAAGCAAAGGTTAGGATTATGGAATTTCATAATAGCAACAGAACTAAAGCAATCGGGCAGATCCTCTATAAAAGTGCAGAGAGAAAGGCAAAAATTGAGTCAGATTTAGGTGCTAAACTATCAGATGATGCTGAGTTATTAGATACTTATGTACTTGACCAAGAAATTTACAAAAACCAATTTAAAATTGAATCAGAAGATGGATGCAGTACAAGAAACAGTGACTTTGTATAACGGGGAACCTCGTATTAAAGTTACAAAAATGGTAGCAGGTTTTTACCAATGGGCTACTAAAGCAACAGGTATGTTTGATCACTCTCTTTTAGAGGAGGTAGACAAGTACATGAAGAGTAAAGGTTATGAGTACTACATAGTTGAGCAAAAGCTTGAAGATGTAGAAGATGAATCATACGTACCTTTCAGAGGTTAATTATGGAAGTAGAAATTAAAAGACTGCACGATGCAGCAGTATTACCTACATTAGCTACTCCTGGAGCAGCTTGTGTAGATGTAATAGCTACAGAAATAGAGTATACACCTGGAGGTAATGAAGCAGTTGTTAAATTAGGTTTTGCTACAGCAATTCCTAAAGGATACAAAGCATGTCTTGCACCTAGAAGTTCTTTTACTAAGGCTTACTGGGTAATGCAGAACTCACCAGCACAAATTGACTCTGATTACAGAGGAGAATGGATGTTGAAGTTCAGAGGCATACCAACAAAAGTATTAACACAGACTGGCTACGGAGCACAAGAACTAAAACAACCACGTTTAATATACGCAGCATTTCCTTATAAAGTAGGAGATAGAGTTGCTCAAATGTGGGTTGAAAAAGTCAATGAATTTTCTTTTAAGCCTGTAAAATCATTAGGTGATACAGAGAGAGGAGAAGGTGGCTTTGGTAGTACAGGTAAATAAACTAAACATGTCAGAAACAAAAACCCCTTGGGGAGAAGTAGGTTATTTAACTTACAAGCGTACATACTCACGTCGTTTAGATGAGAGTGATGTAAATTCAGCAACAGAGGAATTTCCAGATACAGTATCAAGAGTTGTTAACGCAGCTAATGATCAACTTGGATGTAACTTTAGTGCTACAGAGCAATCAGAACTTACAGACATCCTATTAAACCTTAAAGGTTCAGTAGCAGGTAGATTTTGGTGGCAATTAGGTACAAAAACTGTAGATAAATTAGGTTTACTAAGTTTACAGAATTGTGCTTTTACAAACGTTGATGAGCCAGTTAGACCATTTACTTGGGCTATGGATGCGTTAATGTTAGGTTCAGGTGTAGGTTACAATATTCAAAAGAAGAATGTATATCAACTACCTAAACTAAAAGGAGAGATAGAAATTGTTAGACAAGATACTAATGATGCAGATTTTATCTTACCAGATACTAGAGAAGGATGGATTCAGTTACTGGGTAAAATACTTAAAGCTCACTTTTATAGTGGTAAAGGATTTACTTATAGTACTATCTTAATTCGTGGTAAAGGTGCTCCTATTAAGGGATTTGGTGGTACAGCAAGTGGACCAGAAGTATTATGTGAAGGTTTAGACCAAATACACAATATATTAAATAAACGTGCTAACACTAAATTAGAACCTATTGATTGTCTAGATATTATGAATATCATCGGGCAAATAGTTGTTGCAGGTAACGTAAGACGTTCTGCACAAATTGCACTTGGTGATTATGACGATGAGCAATTCTTACAAGCAAAGCGTTGGGATTTAGGTGCTATTCCAAATTGGAGAGCAATGTCTAACAACTCAGTTGTTTGTCCAGATGCTACTAAGTTACCTCAGCTTTTCTGGGATACTTATGAGCAAGGAGAACCTTATGGTCTTATTAACTTAGACTTATCAAGAAAGATTGGTCGTATTGGGGAAACTCAATACCCTGATCCAGATGTAGAGGGTTACAACCCTTGTGCAGAGCAATCATTAGCAGACAAGGAAACTTGTTGTTTAGCTGAGATTTTCTTGCCAAACATCAAAACTAAAGAAGAGTTTTACAAAGTAATGACTTATCTTTATAGAATTAATAAACACTCTTTAGCTTTACCATGTCACTTAAAAGAGACAGAAGCTATTGTTCATAAGAACATGAGAATGGGTATTGGCGTTACTGGTGTTTACCAAGCAACTGATGAGCAACGTGGTTGGTTGTCAGATGGTTACAACTATATCAGAGCGTATGACAAAGAGTACTCAGCAGCACATGGATTTAGTCCTAGTGTTAAGTTGACCACGGTTAAGCCAAGTGGTACGCTAAGTTTATTAGCCGGTGTAACTCCAGGTGGTCATCCATCTCCAGCAGGACCTTACTATTTACGTAGAATACGTATTGCAAGTGATTCTCCTCTGGTTGAAGTATGTAAAGCACATGGTTACAACGTAGAACCACAGCAGATGTTTGATGGAACTATGGATAACTCTACAATGGTAGCAGAATTTCCATGTAGTGTTCCAGAAACTACACCAATTGGTGGAAACATTAGTGCTATTGATCAACTAGAGTTGGTTAAGTGGTTACAAACTAACTGGTCTGACAATTCAGTATCAGTTACAGTTTATTATAAGAAAGAAGAACTAAATGACATTAAAGAATGGTTAGCAACTAACTACCAAACTAATGTTAAAACAGTATCTTTCTTACTTTATACTGGTCACGGGTTTGTTCAAGCTCCGTATGAGACTATTTCTAAAGAGGAATATACTCGTCTTACGGTAGGAACAAGACCTATTAACTCTGTTAACATTAATGTTGACGGAATGGATGAAGCAGCAGCTTGTGAAGGCGGAGCTTGTCCAGTTAAATAATTTATAAATTAATATAAGGGGAGTGAAATATCTCCCCTGTATTTAACGACAAAACAGATGAAAGTAACAATATCAACACGTCAAGTGTATCACAAAATAGTAGAAGTAGAAGTAGAAGTACCAGATGAGTTACAACCTAACGAAGTTGGTTACTGGCTTATTGACAATGAAGAAGTCTATACAGATGCAATAGATCAAGAAATGGAATTTACTGATTTAGAGATAGGTACAGGAGCTGATGAGATTAGATGGGAGGATGACGCTGCTGATTCTGAGTGGATTTATGAGCTTACACAAACATATAAATCTCATTTCTAATGGACGTAGATTCAATATACGTTGGAGATATAGATGAAGCAGCAAAGGAGTATGGTTATCACTATGAAATACATAATTATGATAATGAGACTTTGTATTCATCAACTGCCTCTAATGAAGTAGAAGATAAAGCTAAGGAAAGAAAAGGTATGCCCGTTTATTCAGGTGTACTTAAGTATTTTCCTAACGCTCTTAAGGAAGTTGCCAAGACATCAAAAGCAGGAAATGATCAACATCATCCTGGAACCCCGTTACATTGGGACAAAAGTAAGAGTAAAGATGAGTATGATGCACTCTTAAGACATCTAATAGATCACAATGAAAATCCTATTGATGATGATGGTCAGTTACACCTCGCGAAAGTATGCTGGAGGGCGTTAGCTGGCTTAGAGAGGTATTTAACAAATAACCAATAATAAATAACAGTAATGACTAGAGTATTAGCAGTATTAATAATGACAGTTGCATTAGTAGGATGCAAAAAAGCGGATATAACTCCTTCAGAGGAAAGTCCTGTACGTGGGGTTGAATTAGAAGCAGATGCAGGTGCATCAACTAGAGCTTCTGGAAATTCTTTAAACGGGAAATGGGAGAGAGTAGCTATTCAATGGCTATACAACGGACCTGATGGTAAAGTAGTAGGACCAAAGAAGTTTCAGTGTGATTTACCTTACACAGAGAAGTGGGAGTTTGATGGTAGATACCTTAGTACATTCCATGATAACAATGGACCATGGAAATTATCAAGAGAAGGTATAATGGAACCTGGTAACCAGGCTAACGTATTTTTTATGACTAATGAAGGCTTACCTATTGCCCAAGGCTTTATGGATTCTAAGTTTGTAGTTTTAGAAAATGACGGTGTTAATCTAAAAATCAAGATGATTAGAGATATTCCAAATAAATCAAGAGCTAAAATTTGGTTCAAAAAAATTAACTAAGATGGCATTAAAAGAAACAGCTAAGAAAAAGAGAAAAGGAGTACATTCTAAGAATGCTTCTAAAGGACAAACTGGATACAAGCACCCTTATAAGGGACAAGGTAAAAAGTAAGTTACAGCGTCACACAAGATGTAGGTCTTATGTAGAGCAATACTACGTGTGACGCCTATAGAAAATTAACTATTAATTAAATTAAAATTACTATGAAAAATTCAATAAGAGAAGAGCTTTTAGCTCACATAGAGGATTACATTAACGAAGGTATCCTAACAGAAGAAAATGCAGAAGAATGGCATTTCTATGCGTTTAACGAGGATTATTATATTATCGGCTATTATGCGGCATCACAGTGGTTGAAGTTACATGATATTGATGCATTTGATGCTATATCAACATGTATAGAATACGAAAAAGAAAACTTTGGTGAAGTTAATGGGTCGTATGATAACGCAGAATCTACAGTAAATATGTTAGTTTATATTTACGGGGAAGAATTAATACATTGTCAAGAAACATTAGATATGTTAGAGGAATTAAGAATTAAAAACAGAGCAAATGACTAGAACAGAGATAATTGATAAGATATTAGAATTAGCCGGTAATAAGTTTGATTCTAAAGACGCTTTATTGGACTTAGCAAAGGCAAGTAGTTATGAATTAGTAGACGTGTATTTATCTCATACAACAACTAAGGTTAATACAAACACAGAAGTATGTCCTAACTGTGACGTAGAACTAAACTCTACTAATTTTGCTGTATGTCCTAACTGCTTAGTATCGTTAAGATGATTAAAAAACAAAAAACAAAAACCCTTGTCACAAAAGACAATAACAATAGTGCAAATTGCATAGCTCCCAATGTCATCTACGGATGCTTTGGTGGCTGTGTAAACACATACTGTTATATGGCAAGACACAATGGGCAAAGAGTCTTTGTCAATGAAAACATAGAGGATATATTTAATTCTGTTGTTCAATGGGAAACACATTACACAAAAGTTCCAGATCAACAAGATCCTAAATATACAATGGTAGACATTGCATGTAATACTGACTTAGTATTGATGCAGAAGCACATGCCAGAGCCTCTAATGGATTATCTTAAAAGATATGACAATCACCCTCAACTTAACTCTACGATGGCTACAAAGTACCCTAGTTTACTTAAGTTAGATGTTAATCATTTTAATAAACCACCACGTGTACGTGTAAGTTTAATGCCTCAGACTTATTCTGATGTGTTAGAACCTAAAATGCAGTCTATATCCTCTAGGATAGCAGATATAAATAGACTAAAAGACTTAGGTTGGGAAGTACACATTAACTATTCACCGGTAATTATGTACCATAACTTTATTAAAGAATATCATGATTTATTCCAAGAAGTTAAGGAAGTAGCAGGAGATAGTTTATGTGAGGTTATATTTATGACTAACCATACAAACCAGATGGCTAAGGCTGAAGCTGATGCACAAGAAATGATGCAATTCAGTAATGAAGTTAAGAACCAGTCTGGAGTAATGCGTTACCCTTTACCTTTAAAAAGCAAGGGTATACAAATGTTTAAGGCAGAGTATCAAAAGTTTTGGAACTTAGATACTATTAGATACATATTTTAAATGAAACAATTAAAAGAGATTAAAAAAGAACTTAAAGAGTCTACAGGAAAAGAACTAAGAATAGCTGGAGCAGAAAACTTTATTTATGGTTTTCTAGGATCTATACTAATTGTATTTATTGCAACTGGAGTAGATATAGCTGTACTTATAGGTTATTTACTATATTACTTTTATGTAGGTAAAGTAATTAACCGTCCAAAATATGTGACATCTTTAGGAAAGTTTATTATGTTTCCTATACCAGCATCATTAGGAGCATTTGCAGGTTACAAATTAGCTTATTTATTAACAGAAACAATATTTTAAATGTTAGGAGAATATAACGATTTCCTTATAGGATTAGCGGTAATAGTTTTACTTTACCAAATAACAAACATAGTAAGAATGGGATTAAAGAAATACAGACAATGGTTTATACCTATTGTATACGGTATGATATTCTTTGATGGACTAATAATAATTTCGTGGACATTTGGCTTTAAAGACCAAGTAGAAGACGTTAATGCATTAGCAAGTGGTGTAGGTTTAGCTATTACACTTAGTATGCTACACAAAATTAAAAAGTTTTTACAAGATCAAAAAGCTTAATACAATACTTTATGATGTCTAAATAAAGTGTAAAATAAAACAAAGAAAGGGGAGTAATACTTAATTGTACTACTCCCCTTTTTGACTTTTAATTTTCTCCTTTTTCTCCTTTTAAAAAATTTGACTTTTAATTTAGCCTTTATAGACTCAGAAAAATTAGAGTATTTATTTTAACTATTTTTTAAGAACATGTAAGAATCTTCAACATTACGGTCTATTTGTTTTAATACCGGAATCATCTTCTTAACTTTCCTTATTAGTTTGTTCTTTTTGTTGTGCCTTCCACCTTTGTATGTAGCAGTTGGGTCAAACAATTGTGTTGTAACATCAAGAGCATTCTCTACAGAAGATAACGCAATTGCTGGTGATCTGAATGTTCTCATTGCCTCTCTAGGATTAGCAAAAGTAAATAGCTCAGAATACATTCTTCGTGTTACATAAGCAGCATACATATTTGCTATATCATCCGGGTCTTCTTTATCATCTTCAAACATATTGGCTAATAATAAGAAACCTACAATTAAACCTAACTCCATAACAGTCTTACGTACATTACGTTTTTGTTGGTCATCCATAGAATTCCACGCTTCCGTTGTACCTGCTAAAGAACGTAGAGCTTTAATTTCTGTTTTTGCAGTCTGTAAGAATAACAATGTAGTTACATATTGACCTTCTTCAAAGTCATCTATCTCATTATTAAAACTTAGTTTCTGTGCTTGGTGCAAACCTTCTACAGTACTAAGATCAATGTTAAACTTCTCTCCTACTTTAGTAAAACCTTTACGTCCAGCTTGAGTAGCACCTAAACCTCTCCAACGTTTTTGTACACCTGTGACCAACCAACCACGCATCTGGGAAGTAATTGCTCCTGCAGCATGTCTTTGGAAACGTGCTTTATCTTCAGCAGCGTAGTTACCATATAAGTCACGTGTAATACGTCTAATATATTTAGATATCTTAGTGATGTCTTCTTGTCCTACACCTTTAGTACGCTCAGTACTGTTAACACTAGGATGAAATTCTAAAGCTCCATCTTCGTTTTTCAACATTGCTTCTTCAATACCAATTGCTTCATTTCTGTCTGTAGTTGGTTGAAATTCTTTATTTAAAAAACTACCGTTAACATCTTTAACTTTGATATTATTCATTGTAGATAACATAACTATACTTTGCATAGCATGCTCTCCAGCACCATTAGCAAACATAAGGGCTGAACTTTCAGCAATACGTTTAATCTTATTATTCTGGGCAAAAGATTTACCATTTAACAAATGTGATTCTGACATAATGTTAAACTTTCTATTTAAAAGATTAACTTTACTTTTTGGTCTTCTTTCACCTACATCTGCTAACATGTTTATAACATCTTTGTTATATTGTCCTACAGCTTTTACTCTGTCTTTAGGAGAAAAATATCCTCCACGTCCAGCAAATGATTCAATCCAAGACATTGTAGTACCGTGTAGCATATTAGATATACCTGACATAGTATTTACACTCATTGTAAGGAAAGAAGTATACTTAGCTAAACTTTGCATCATCTTAGCAGTTTTAGGATCTCCTTCAATCTTAATACCGTATATTCTATGTCTAATCAATGCTTCTAGTACACCTTCTAAATTAGATACTTTATCACGTGATTCAGTATGTAAGTGTCCTGTCTCTTTATTTCTTTTTAGTTTCTGTACAAAGTTTGTAGTAGCAACTATATCTGATTCATGTACAACATCTTTAAGTACATCTAAAAATATTGCGTTCTCAGTCTTAGCCTGGAACTTTAAAGAATTATGATAATCTAATACCATAGCTCTCATTACATCAAAAGATTGTTTTTCTTCTTCTATAGTTGTGTTTCTATAGTGTAAAGGTATAGTAGCTCTTTCTTCACCTGCTTCAGTAATATAAACATCCTCTACTTCAGTAGCATTATCAAGTTTAGATTGGTTAAGTTGCTCGTCAGATATATTACCTAACTCAACATCTTTAGCTCTTAGTTTATAAATATCACCAACACCGTCTTTAATAAAAGAAACAACACCTTGGTCATATAAACGCTCTACACCTGTTTGTTCAATCATAGGTAAAGTATAATCTAGTCTAGCACTATGGTAAACCATCTTATTTTTTTCGTTAACCATTTTATCTAATTGCTCATACAAGTTCCAAACAGCTGGTACAGACTCATATTTAGCTTTAAACTGTTGCCATCCTGGGGAACCTCTATTGATCATTGTTGGAAGAACCTCACCTGTTTCAGTATCTTTTTCTAAAAGTAACTCATACTGAACTTTCATATCACTAGTCTTACCAACATAGTTAATAAACTCTTCATTCAATTCTTCTACATCATCTACAATAGTCTCCATAGTGTTCCAGATCTTCATATCTGTTTCTTCTAGACTCTCTAAAGCAATACCGATAATATCATTATTCAAATCTTTAGGGTTAACTACCCAAGAGGCTAAAGCTGGTATATCAATAGACTGCAATAACATATTCTCAATGTACTGCATAGTACGTAATTCAATGTCAGTTGCATTGGCTATCATATACTTAGCAATAAAATCTGCTTGTGCTTGTGGTATTTCTGCCTTATCTAAGTGTGGACGCTTGTGTTGTATAAACAACTTCTCTGCTTGCTTTTCATACAATTTAGTAACTTTATGGAAGTTACCCTGTAAAGATTTAGCTAGTACTTTACGTGATAATGTTAAGTAATCTTTGTTTACTTTATCATACCTCGTAGTAGTTGCATCTACAGATTCAAATAATTCTGTACGTTTACCTTCTTCAAATAACTCTTCTTTTAGATCCTGTAATAAATCAAATGCTGTAATAGCTTCTTTAATTCTTCTTAGGTTCTCTAGAGTAGGTGTTTTCTCACCAGACTTAAACTGTGACATCCACCTTTCAGCAGACTTACTCAAGTTCTCAGCGGTTTGTACAAAGGCTATAAGACTTTCTTCAGTCTCTACCTCATCTATTTCATCCATAATATCCATCATCTCTTTACGGACATCTTTAAGACCTTTGTGTTTTGTATTTTCTAGCTTCTTAATCTTAGAAGTCATCGCTGCTTTAGCTTTAGCTAGTGCTCTAGATTTCTCTATCGCTACAGGATTAACTTCTATTTCATCTTCTAATACAAACTTATTGTTAGTCACATCTTCCTGGACTAACGCCATTGCTCTATCAGGTACTTGAAAATTATTATCTTCAAACTCCTGAAAGGCAGAAGTAGAGTTACCTTTGTGTAACTCCACTAGCTTATCAAAGCCAGCCTGTTGGCTAGCCTTGACACATACTACATTTCTTGCCATATCTCAATTATCTCATTAAACAAAATACCTCTCTGTCTTCAACTTCTCCCATTTTATCTTGGGCGTCTAAACTGATTTCAGTACTTTCTGGATTCATACTTCTTTGTTCTAATACATCTACAAGGTTTTGTAACCCCTGTGGCAAAGATACGTTATTTTTAGCAAATATACTAGTGTTTGGGTTACCAATATACTCTTTAACGTTATTTCCTTTACCGGATATACCTAATGTATTTGTTCTTACATAAACCGCATCTTTGTTATGAGTGTACCCGGCTAACTTGTATAACATATACTCTTTACCTGTTACCTCTCCAAATTGGTTTAAAGTAGGAACCGAACGTTTAACAAATCTTTTAAAGATTTTACCGTTAGGTCCTTCACCAAATGCATAATTTAAAGAATCAGACTGTGGAATCATAAAAGCATCTTCTAAAGGTACTTGTAAATCTCCACCATCTTTCCAAACTATTGGTTTAGCAGAATCTCTTTTAAGAACAGGTACTAATTGATTGTTCTTGTAAAGGTTCTTAAAGATTGTATCTTCAGTTTCCCGTAAAGAATATCTATCAGTATCCATAGTTTGTCTTGCAGTTTGTATATCTGTATTAAATTCTCTTTCATTTAACCACTCCGTAGGAATGTGCTCAGAGAAATCACCTACTGACTTAGAAAAACCAGAAGTAAAGAATGCGTACTTAGCTAAGTCACTACCTAACTCACGTACTTCTGCATTTTCAGAACCTAAAAGCTCATTCCATGCTGCATATAATCCTTCTTTTGTTTCTTTAACTGTTTCTGTATTAGGTAACATAACTTTATCAGGAGCACCATCACGTCCAGACCTAACTTGTAAGCCGGTAAGTAATAGATTATCAGATAAGCTGCTATCTTTTTGCATCTTTGTTACTCTATCAGCTATAGATAGTTGACCTGTTTTACCGTATAGAAGAGTATGTAAATCTTCAGGATTCATATTAAATGCTCTAGTATTACTAGCTGCATGTGCATAAACCTCATTAGAAATACTAAAAGCTAAACTTTCCAAGTCAGCATTAGTAGTCATACTTTGATATCCAGCTGCACCAGCTACACCTTCTATTGTTTCCATAGATGCTGCAGAACCTGCAATAAAGAATCTACTAAATCTCTCTAGTGCACCTATTACTGAATTCTCAAAGTAACGTCCTATCATTTTACCTTCAGCACCTTGCTTAAAAGTAAGTGACAATTCAGACATGTCTACACCTAAGTAATCATTAACCCCGGTAAAAGTATCATTTTCTGTTACCTTTTTCATTAAGTTAAGAGCTAAGTGAGCTGAAACTATATTCTTAGTTGCACCTTCAACATCTGCTTTAGATACTTTAATTACCTCATTTAATTGTCCTGCCTGTCCTTGGTACTCTAAGAACTGTTTAAGAACAGCTAACTGATCTAATTTACTTTTCTCTGGGTTTAATATTGCAGTTTCTAAATCAGAAGTAGATACTTTAATAGATTCTGACTTACTTCTTCTTAATCCTTTTACTGCTTTAGACTCTCTAAACTGTGAATCTGTCATTTCTGTTTCACCATATTTACGTAATACAGTTTCTACAGCAGATAAATATTTCTGATTAACTTCATCATAAACAGGAGAACCAAACCTACCTTCAGCTGCATCTTGTGCTGCAACTAAATCTTTAATAGCTGGTTGACCCATAAAGGCATTAATCCAGTTTCTATCTACACCTGCTCTAGCTAACATAAATGCTGTACCTGCAGTTGTTTGGTTAATGTTTGCTCTACTAATGTAAGCATCTTTTGCAGCATCCACAATTGCATTCATATATGCACCTAGTGTACCAGCAATCTCTTTACCATTAACATCAAACTTATTAGATAAAGTAGTATTACCACCGTTTCCTGTTTGTCCTACCCCTAAGTAGTAATCAGTAAACGATATGTCTTCTACCATAAATAAAGAGTGACTTGTCATGTGGTTGGCAATTACACCAATCAAAGACTTAGCACCGTCAAATGTAGATTTATTATTTAACTGTACTCTACCTGTAAAGAATTCCATAGCTCGTTTTGCACCAACTTCTGGGTAAAGATTCTTAGCTGCTTTCTCTAACCATGGATCATCTAATGGAGCCATTACAGAAGCATAAGCTGAAGGATGCATTAACATCTCTCTTGCTAAATCTAAACGTAAATTCTCTAGACCTGCTTTACTTGTCTCTTCTAGGTTGTTTAAGTCATAACCTACTTTCTTAACTTTACCAGCTTTTGCATCAAAGTAGAAATTAGGAACCATAACAAACGCTTTATCAATATCAAAATCTGATCCAGTCTTTGTTGTTACATCAGAAAAGGCTACCATTGTATCTCCCATCTCTGCAGGTAATATACCTACTATCTCAAAGGCATCATTAGATGATGGACCCTGATTAGGAATACGGTAACTTAATCCTTCTAAAACTCCTCCTTCAATAAGATCTTTAAGTTGTTCGTGTGTTAACTCTTTAAAGTTTCTAGTTCCGTGTGCTTTTTCTAATGCATCTTGAGCTTCTATAGCTTTTTTAGATGAACCAGCTAGCATATCAACTATCTTACTGTGTGGCATTAAGATTTGTGCAGCTTTAACTTCACCTTCCTTAATGTGCATTGGTTGCAATCTTTCTGTAGGATCTTTAAACCAAACAATACCGTCTTTAACTTTATCATTTAATTTAACTTCTGAACCTAAGAAACCTAAATCAGATAACTGAATTAGAGATGCACCTTGTTGTTTAAGTTTAACGGTCTTCTTTGTTACAAGAGCCATTAACTTGTTCATTATTTTTGTCTTAATTGGTAATGCATCAAACGCAATGTTTTCTTCTAATGCTTGTTGGTGGTTTTCAGAAATTTCTCCTTCAAATTCTTTCTGTACAGTTTTGTGTACTTTAGAAGTTGCATTAGGATCTGTTTCAAAACCAAACCTCTTAGTTTCAGGATTGTAATCTAAACTTTTATCAAGTTCAACTAGTCCTGCATCAGATAAACGTCCTATAGTAGCGTGATGTAAATCAGTTACCTCTTGTCCGTTTAAGTCATTAAAATATTCACCGTCTAATTTAACAACAGATAAAACATTTTTACTCATCTGAGAACCTACTAACTTTGCACTAACTTGCTTAGTTGGTAAATCTTGTTGTAAGAATAAGTAGTTATAACTAAGATTAACAGGGTTCATTTTAATGTCACCTGCAGGCTTAATTTTATTGTTCTCATCTGTAATATCAACAATACCAGAAGCACCAGCTTTCTTACCATCTAAAGTAATAACGTGATCTACTCCTTTTGTTTCCATTGCTTTCATCAACTGTCCTAACTCCGTGTTCTTCATAAACGGAAGTAATACAGCTTCTGATTGCTTGTTGTATTGCATTATCATCTCATTGTTAGCAGTCATATAAGGTTCTGCGTGAACAGTCTTTAATGGTTGAGCTAACAACTTAGTATTGACAGAATCCAATTGTTCACCGGCTATAGCTGCTTGATATGCAGTTTCATGTGCTGGAGTCCATTGTCCTGTACCATTTAATCTTTCTTTATATGTATCTAAAGTAATCCAAGCCTGGGCATCTGTTTGGTTAATCTCCAAGTAAGGAGCAAACAAATCTTCCAGCTCTGACATAGATAAACCTGTTACTTTAGCTACTTCTTTTAAGTTATCTTTATTAAAAGAAACATCTCCATTTTCATTAGTAGTTCCAAAAAATGCAGAAGGAACAGTAATGTTAGCTATTGTAGCCGATGTATATGTTGGTCTTACTACTGGTATACCGTCCTTAGTGTTAAAGATTCTATAATCAAGTCCTGATGCAAACGCTGCAGGGATTCTTTTCATAAAATCTCCAAAGTGATCTACTTCAGACCATTTCTTTGTACCAACACCTTTAACCTTATATCCTGCAGGATCCATATTAAACAATTTAGTTTGTTCAATGTTACCTACTATAGAGTTAAGAACATAATCAGCCATTACTCTTGTTATGTCAACAGCTCCACCTTGTGTATATTTTTTAGATGGGTTAGTTATAATACTAGCACTAATTAAATTGTTTTCAAATGTACCGTCTTCTTTTTTAGTTAATAGACCAATCTTTGCAGCATGTTCCATTTCATCTTGTACTAATGCACCAAACTTAGTTTTAATCATTTCTTGAATAGGTTTACTACTCCAAAAGTTTTGATCACTAAGAGCGTTCATAGTTCCGTTAGCATTCTTTAGACCTAAACTCTCTAAGTTTATGTCCGGGAATAAGAAACTGTGAAATGCATTACCTGGTATCTTATCGCCATCTTTACCTATACGTACACCTGTATAATCTTTAGGTGCATTGTAGTAATGGTAGTTTAAGATCCATTGTTCTTCAGGAAGAGACTCAGCAGTGGCTGTTCCGTACACTACATCATGAGCAATGCTCATACGCGACAGCTCATCTGCTAAGTAACCCTGTATTGCTTTCATACCTTGTCCTTTAACTGACATTACAAATTTATTGTCATTATTAACAGTAAATGCAGAGTTTAATAACTCAGGTCCTTTAAAGTAAGATTGTCTAGACTTATCTGCTTCTGCAAGTCCAATATAATAACCGCTAAGTTGTTTATTAACTTGATCCATATAAGCATCAATAGGTTTAAGCTCAGAAGCCTTAGCTCCTTTATCCCCAGCAGTCGCCTCTGATTTCAAGTTTCCGTACATATGTACACCAAACTCTTCAATGTTAATAGAACCGTTAACTGAATCTAGCATTGACTTAGTCCAGATAGAGTGTTTACCGTAAGCAGACTTTGCTACGTTCTCTAAGTGTGTTAAATCACCTTGCTTAATAGCACCTAATGTTTTAGATACTGAATCATTATTTTGATAAGAATATATTGTGTTACCATCTGGTCCAACAAATGCATTCTCACCAGGAAGTTGTTTAAAGTAAGCCTCAGCTTCAGCTAAAACTCCTGTAAAGAAACTACCTTCATCAGCAATATGATTGTTATTAAATATATCACCTGACTTATCTTTTAATGTTCTAGTAGCCTGTGTAAAATCATAATACAAATCCTCTAATGCTTCTGAGTAAGATTCTTCATAAGAAACACCTTCTTCAGTTTGTAATCTCTCTTCTATAATATAATTAAGAGTATTAGGATTTAATGTAACACCTAAGCTATTTAATACTTTAGTAAATGTAGCTAAAGGCTTAACTGTTGGTTTAACACCTGCTGTAGTTTCTTTTACAAATTGTACAATGTCATTACGTAACAACTGAGACTCTAATGCAAATACTTCTTGCTTAGCTACATCATATATATCCTGGTTGTTTTCTCTCGTAGAAAATGCTTTAGCAAAACCTTGTATCCAATTCTGTGTAATAATAGTAGACTTAGTACTAAAGTTAGAAGTAGTTAGTTTAGAGCTATAGATTTTTTTATCAACCTCTTGTGCTGATGTATTACTAGAAATTTGGTGATGTACAAAACTACCTTTGTTCTTAGAAAAAGCTTTAAAGAATTGTGTTCTAACTTCTTCACTTGCGTTTTCAATCTTAGCAGCCAATGTTAACATCTCTGGCTTATACTTAGATTGTTTTTTTAACTCAAGTAACATAGTAGCCAATGGATCTGTAGGAACACCTTTAACCTTTGTACTAACAATATTAGATAAACTATTCTCTACATCATTGTAGAACATACCAAAGTCAACTAATACCGGAAGACCGGTTAAAGGACTTAGAGTTTGTGTCATGTTCTCTATTGTAGCTGGTTTAGCTTTGTTGATTAGTTCCATTTTAGGAGTCATAGCAACTAAAAACTTAACTGCAGCAGTAGCATTAGTTTTACCTGATATCTCATAAGAAGACTTAAGGAAATTACCTTTATCTAAATCTTCATCACTTAGTTCTTCTTGAGAATCTTCTGTAATCTTTTGTTCTTTCTTTGCTCTTTTAGTTACAAGACCTAAAGAGTTACGTAAGTAAGCATCTACTTCTTTTAACCAGAACATATCAATTTCACCAGTCTCCTGATCAAACAGTAATTCTAATCTTTCTATTAATTCCGTGTTTCCTGTTTCTTCTGCAGCAATAGCAGAGTCAGTAATACTATCTGCAATAGTACTTAAAGTAACTGAACTAGCTCTTAAGTCATCTATTGTATTTATATTTTGGAAAGCAACTGATGCTAACTCTCTTGTAATTGTATTAACGTCCTGTATACTAAATAAAGGATGTACTTTGTAAGCAATACCTCTAGTAATATTAGGAGTCTGTTTAGTGTATTTACCTAAACTTATATTTTTAAATAATTTATCTTTCTTTGTTGGTTTATTAAATACTTCAGAAATCCAGTTAGCTATCTTTTCAAAGAAACCTCTAATACCTGGAGAAAACTCTTCAGCTGGGTTTGACATAAAAAGTGCAAAGTCATCTGCCATTAACTCTTCATAGTAAAGTTTCTGAGCTTCTGCTGCAGAGATGTTATGCTGTAACTGTAAATCAAAAATATCTTTTGCTGTAGGATCTACATACTCTGCCTTAGCTTCTGTATACAAAGCTGCTTGTGCATCTGCGTCAAGTAATGTTCTAAATACTGCGTGGAAACCTTCATGGTAAGCTGTACCTTTTGGTCCTTGTTTAGATAAGGAAATCATAGCATCTTCAAACATACCTACTACAGCTTGTCCTCCAGAGAGTACTTTAACGTATCCGTCTGTTAACTCTGTAGCTATTTCTTTAGGTAGTAAAGAAGACATGTGATTTGCTTCATCTACAATATCAACAAACTCTGCATCTTTAGTTTCTACCATTTTATAAGCTGGTGGAACTTCTTTTGTACTTTTAGCTTTACGCTCTGCCATCTTTTTCTGCAATGCAGACATAACAGGTTTAGCTTGAGCTATAGTCTTAGGATCTGTTTTAGCTTTAGATGTTAACTCAGCTACAACTGGCGAAGCAGATAAATCTATTGTACCTAACTCTGAATATACTGTAAAGATATCAGCTACTGTATTATAAGGAGTCTTAGGATTAATTCTATCAACATAGATAGTACCATCTTTTTTGATTGCTTTTATTACATCAGCGGCTAAGCTATTTAACCAGTCATAAAATCTTTTTATAGCTGTTTTAGTATTAGTCCCTGTAGAAACATCAATGTTACCTTTACCGTACTCTGAAATAGTATACGCAAGTAATTCTTTATCTGCTATCGTTTTGTTTCCTTTGTAGTTAGTTGCTACGTGATCTAAGATCTTAGCAATTTCAGGTACATTAGAATCTTTCTTGATAGAAGCTAATAAGTTTTTGTATAATTTAGGATTGTTTGTAGCCAGTGCATCAACAAATGGATGAGCGAATTCATGGATAACTGTCTCTGCAGTTAATCCTTTCTCACCAAAAGTAATAGTACCGGTCTTAGCATCAAAAGATGCTGTAACGTCACCTTCTGCAGTTGTGAATGCAGTCTTAGGTGTAAGTTGGATAGTAATAAAAGATTTATTACCAGACGCTACTTTAACGATCTTTGCATTAGCTCTTTCTCCTGAATTAATCTTCTGTACTAGTTTAAGAACTTTCTTATAGTTAGCAGTTGTATCACTCCATTTGATTGGCTTAGTTGGATCATTTTTGTCAGTAAGTTTAAGTTCCTGATACAGCGCAAATCTAGCAGCTACTTCATTCTTATTATTAATGAAGTTCATTAGCTCTGCCATAGTAGGCTCAGATGTTCTGTTAGGGAACGCATTCTTAAATGACTTGGTATACATGTTACTCTTTATTTGAGTAGCATGCTCCATATCTTTAACACCAGGATGACTAGTTAACTCATTCCATAAGGTAGAAGGCGAACCATCTGGATTATTCCAGATTGGCTCACCGCTATTCTCATACCATACAGAAGTAGCTATGCTATCTCCTAGTGCAGCTGACATTGATTTAAAATCAGCTGTATTTTTATTTGGACAAAATTTGCTCATGAATTTTAGTTTTTACAAATATACGAATTTTTAACAAGGATTCCTATCAAATTCATCATTATTTAGTACTGTTTCCACGTATTTTACGTCTATTTGTTTTTTGTTTTCTGCTTTAATTCCTTTTTGGAACATTGCAATTGTATTTGAAACTGACTTAGTATCTTTAGCTGTTACAGATGTTTTGTCTGCTTCTATACTAGCTAAGGCACGTTGGTTAATTTCATTCTCGTAATCTGATACATGTGTTTGAAAAGGTACAGTAGCATCAAACTCTGCTCTAGACAAAAGACTATGCTGTCTTTCATGTTCCATTACAAAGTTTTCCCATTCTTGATAAGTCTTAAACTGATCAGCAGGTAAAGCATTAGCTGGATTTTTAATTTTTTCACCATGTATTGTTTCTATTAAGTCTCTAGGATTAGTCCAAGCCTTTTCTTCAAACTTTTTTTCTAAGAAACTTCTATTAACTTTAATAGTTCCAGTAGATGCATTATATTGTGCAGCTCCTTTCTTACCTTCTTTGTTTACAATATCAGTAGTATTAATTACTTTTAAACCTTTGTAAGTATTACCGGCTGCAACCTCACTAGCTTGTTGTGTTGGTTGAGATAAAGTATCTCCTTTAAATGCGGCAATGCTATTTTTCTTTCCAAGCTCCTTACCCAATAAGTTTAGCATTTGTTTTGTTGCTAGACTCATAGATGCTCCCTTTCCCCTAAGCATATCTTCAATACCTTTTTCCCCTGCTTCTCTTAGTCTTTTTCTTTCAGCATCAAGTGTATCTTTTTTTGCTTTATAATCTAAATATTCAGAAGTATTACTAAGATCTACAGATATTGGATAAAAAGTTTTACCATCTATATCATCTATATTAGCAGATAAAACACCATCATTTATTTTAAATAATTGCTTGTAAGGATTAAATATTATTTCTTTACCTCCTTCAGATATATCTTCCTGTTTATAAGATTTTCCATACCCAGACATATTTACAGGTGAGTATTTTAATTCAACCTCACTACTTTGTTGTGTTGGTTCTAAATAGTCAACACCTCTTTGAAACCAATCTTTTATCTTACCGCCTAAACCAGGTATTGCAGCTTTAGCTTGCTCTAGTGTTACTCCGTTAGCACTAAGA
>Ga0098060_1000011_pt1 | contig 123782 bp, 100 predicted proteins | sample 21_taG_FD_77063 | JGI IMG/M metagenome (GOLD analysis project Ga0098060, IMG submission 77063) | Marine viral communities from the Subarctic Pacific Ocean - 21_ETSP_OMZ_AT15319 metaG | ecosystem: Environmental > Aquatic > Marine > Oceanic | place: Pacific Ocean | collected 2015-01-19 | reverse complement strand
TTTTCTTAATAGATGGTTTTAGTAAATCTTTTCTAAATAATTTATCTACTCTATTTTTCATTTCTAGTATTACTTCGTCCCATTCTTCTCCAGGTTCCCCATTACAAACTTCTCTTATCTGAATTACTTTCCCTCCTTGGACTTCACAGGTTAGTCTCCTATCCTCCGTATTTCTAATGGAAAATATCATACTATTATATTGTGGAAGGTAACTTCTAACACAATTTTTTTGTGACTGACCCTCTTCAAAATATTCTTCCTCATCTTTTAATAAAAATATTTTATAGTCATTATAGTCTTTTTCTATGTCTTCTATTGCTTCCGGACTATAGTAATACTTTGTGGATTGATCCGACATTAGGTAGTGTAAAAGAGCCGACCACTCGCGATGTTCCGTCTTAAACTCCTCTATTGTTTTTGCTACAATTGATACTTTTTCATTTACCTTGGCCAACCTTCTTTTTGTGTACATATGGTCTCTTAATTCACTCAAAAAATAAACATAAGGCGAATCCTTATCCATAGTTTTAGTTATTGATATGATATTTCTTTTTTCTTGTGTTGTTAAACTCTGGGTAATGTCCTCCACGTCTGCTAGAAACTTATGAGCAGATTTTGGTGAATGTGGACTTACTACTCTGTAACAGTCGGAGGATGAAGTTGTTGTTAATAAGTGTTTAGGTATTTGTCTAAAGAAATCTGGACCTAAGATACCAAACCAAAGAGCTATATCATTAATGTTTAATGTTGGATTTTCATTTAATAGTTGATTTAGATATTTTGATTTTATCCCATACCCTCGTATAATCGCTGGCAATAACTTCATGTTTGTTCTTCTCATTTTTTTAATACCTGGATAGAAATTAAAAAAGTAATTTTGCCAATAGTCGGGTAACTTTATACCGTGTTGATTGCAGAACCATTTTGCAATTACCACCCCTAAACTATAACCAAATGTTACTGGTGTACCTTGTATAATATTATGTGATAGGGTTGAGTCTGTATCTTGTTTAAGTAGTTTAGCAATTTTATTATGAACTGTAAGGAGTGCTGTTACCATTTCTTTTCTGATTGGATCTTGTGAATCCACTGCCTCCACATGAGTAACTACTCTATACCACCCAAAAATATTATCTAATTTGAAGGAATTTTCTAAATTATTCTCAACCCAAATAAAAGGATTTTTAGATGTACGAACAGTTCTTTTTCTATTTAAGAATGAAGTTTTTGTATAGAACCAGTTCTTAGTATCTCGATTGATTGTGATGTGAACATCATCATTACTTTTCTTAAAGTTTTGGAAACCTGCTCTTTTTTCTTTTCTAAATCTAAATAATGAAAGTTTTAGTTTATTTCCTGGTAACTCAGATAATACAAGAGTTACCCTATTAACCATATTATGAGTTAACTTATTAAATGCCTTTTCATTCCACTCTTTCTCATTCATCTGACATTTTTCAGATTTTTTATAATATAATAAAGAATTATCGGGTACTTGTGTAGAGTTAAACAGGTCAACCCCTTCTTTACTCTTCTTTACTAATGAATTGTTAAAGGTTATCCACTCTGGACTTACGTCACTTACTATATCCTCATTTTTGACTCTATCACCATCAATAGGCATATAGTTATGGTACTCTGTTGAACACAGATTTTCCCATGAATACCTTAATATAACTTTTTCATTATCTTTCATACGACAAAGATACTAAAAAAAATTAATAATTCATAATTAAAAGTTCTTCTCCTTTGGATTGTTTTTTACCTGCCTTGGCTCCGGCCGCTTTTGCAAACTCTCTTCGTTCCCATTTGTAGTTGGTTTGTGGGAACCATGTATGTAATAATTCAAAATCATAATAACTTAATGAAAACTTTCCTTCCATTTTATGTAAAGTCTCTGCAACTCTTTCATGGTCTGCTCGATCGAAATCATGATTAGAATAATAATCTTCTGTTTTCCAATATGGTGGATCTAAGTAAACATAAGTTGTTGGTGAGTCATACTTTTCAACAACTTTTTGAAAGTCCATATTCTCTACAAATGTTATCATTTCAAATAATTTGGTCCATTTAGGATTTGCTAACTTATCTCTAAATGTATCAAACTTAGATTTGTATTTACCTTTGAGATCGATAAAAGATGCACCATCTGGATTAGTTCCACTCCAGACCTGTGTTAGTACATATGCATACTTAACAGCTATTGATACATCTCCATCATCATTCATTTCTAAATTATCTGAAAATATTTCTTTTTGGTACTCATAAAATCTATCCTTTTCTTGTGCTGGGATATTTTGCATGTATTGTAACATTTCTTTATGCTTTTTAGAAATGCATTTGAAGAAATTGGTGTTTAATGGATTAAAGTCATTATATACAACTGTCTTTAGGTTCATTAGGGAATCTGGATTCATCTTAAAAAAGACCCAGTACATCCCTCCAAACGGTTCCACATAAGTTTCAATATCTGAAGGTATGTAACCCGCAATCCATTTACCTATCCTACTTTTTCCACCTATATAACTTAAACACATAATTACAGATTTTCTTTTTCGTTAAAATATTTTTCTAATTTTGACATTTTATCTTCAGCTTCTGATAATTTACTCAAAGCTTTCATTGCCTCTTCCACTTGTTGTGGGTGTTCTCCAATACCTACACTATTTTCCATATAGTTATTAAGAGTAAAAAGAGCTTCAGTTTTTTCAGCTCCACATTGTGCCATTAAGGCATCGTACATTAATTTTTTTCCTTGCATTTTAAGATATTATTTCGTCGATTGGACTTTCAGCGACACTTGTTATTTTCCATTCAAAAGTACACCCTTCGTATAACTTAACTGTTTTAACTTCAGCCTCTGTTATAGACATAGCGTCTACTAATTTTTGTCTGGTTGTTGTTTTTACTTTGTTTGACTCCGCGTCTACAAACTTTTCTTTTACTTTTACCAAGTAGTATTTAGATTCTTCCATTGTTAATTTATTTTATTATTTAATTATAGTAAAATTCTCAGAACTTTTCAACTCCTCTAAGAGTTTTCTTTCTTTCTCGTTAATATCATTAGGTATAACCGGCACTAATTCAACTATTAAATCACCTACTCTATATCCTTCTTCATTATTTAATCCCTTACCCGCCACTCTAAGTCTATGATTTGGTTTGGAGTTTTTTCCTATCTTAATTGATATTCTTCCTTTTAGTGTATTAATTTCCATTGTACCACCCAATATTAGTATTGGGAATGGTACTTCCTTATTAGTAATTAGGTTGTCGCCTTCACGTCTGAAGTTTGGGTGTGGTTTTTGAACTAGTTTGATGAACAGGTTACCTGGTCCACCTGGAGTTTCATTACCTAATCCTGGGTAAAATATTGTTTCACCATCTTTTGCCCCTCTAGGCACATCAAATGTAATTTCTTGTCCAAATTTTTTATAGTGATATTGTCTACCAACCCCATTACACGTATTACATCTACTCCTAAAAGGCCCCATTAATGTAATATGTCCACTACCATTACATTGTGAACATACTGTCATATTTCTACTTTTATCTACAACCACCCTATTAAATCTTATGGTTTTTGTTACACCTTCATTTATTTCTTCTAATGTGACCTCTACATTTGCGTTTAGATTTTCTGTTTGTTGTCTTCTACCACCTCCTTGTGTTCTATTAAAAAATTGATCAAATAAGTCATCTGAACCCATATTACCACCAAAAAATGGATTTTTTCTCTTATTATCGTAATCATTTTTTTTATTTTTATCACCTAAAATACCATAAGCCTCAGAGATATTTTTGAATTTTTCGGTGTCTCCGCCCATATCTGGATGGTGTTCTTTGGATAATTTTCTATAGGCCTTCTTAATTTCCTCCGGTGTAGAATCCTCCCTTACGCCAAGTATATCGTAGTAATTGTTCATTTTTATTTATTTTATTTTATATTTATTTAATATGAAGACATATCGTATAATAATAACAAAGAATCGGAAGAAAAAAAAGCTTGTTTTTGAAACTAATGTAAAAAAGAACGCAACACAGCGTTTTAATAAGTTAATGAGAAACAATAAAGTACTCTTCCCTGTTAGATTTATAAGTAATAAAAATCCAGTAGAAGTAAAGTTCGAACTTTTATTACTTAAAAAACGTTCTTCTAAAATGGACTCCAACCTTTCAGTTAGAGATAATATGGGACGCATCCAACAACCAATATTTAATAATGATGAATGGGTATTGATTAAACATAAACCATATGAATATGAAGAGTCTTTTAAGGTTCATGGTTTTGATGAGCGTCTATGTTTAGTTGATGTGATTTCTAAAATTATTACTCCTCTTCTTAATGAGAATAAAAAAGATACTGGACATATCTATAGATTCCACAATAAGTTATGTGTTGAAGTTGGTGGCACTATTAATCTTCTTGTTACGAAAAATCGTTATGATTCTATTAGAGTTTATGAAAAGTTAAAAGATTTGTATATGAGAAAAAAGAATTTACGTGTATTGTTTTCTGGGGAGGTCCCTAAATCTAAACGAAGTGGTCTCTATACTAAATTAGGTAGTTCATTGGGGATTGATCGAGATTACCTATGGAGAAGTATGACCAGATAGAGTTTTAATTTAACCCTATCGTAAACTCTATGTTATTACCTTCTTTATCTTTTATAACAATTGTTTGGAATTCTTTCTCAATGAATGATATCATTCCTTTATCTGTTAATCTATTATTAAGTCCCTCACTAAGAGTATCGTCAAATATTTTTTTGAATTCTACGAGGTCTAATACTGGGTCACCATCATTTATGAATTTTTCTAATGATATTTTTTCAATATTTTTTAATATTCTGGGAATAAACTCCTTTAGTTCTTTTCCTAAAGATTGTTCTAGTTTTTCTTCCATACGATCAAGGTATTCTTTTAGTGTCATGTATTAATAAATATTATCAATTAACATCATATCTATTTTTTTCTCTAATCCGAATAACATATTCTCTACAAAATCTTCGTATTTAATTTTTTGTAATTCCTTATAGGAGATTTTGGTTGTAAACTCGTGTTTTAAGTTTTGCTTTTCTCCTTTTATTGTGAGTTTCACCCCATCCCCTAAAATTTTTTTATGTAACTTATATGTAAACATTTATTCTATTTTTTAATTAGGAATCTAAATTTTATTTCACCTATTGTCATTTCAAATTCTTCAGTATAGTTAAGATCTCCCCACCTATTGAGTTCCCAAATCTCTCTATGTAGTGTCTTATGTGACTCTTCATCTAATAATAATTCTATGTTTACCCCCGTATGGTTTATATCGTTGGTTAAGAATGTTGCTATTTTTTTGATATCTTCGAAATCCATTTTTTTAATGTCCTAAACAAACCTTTGGTTTGATCTTCCTCTTTAATTTCTTTTTTTGGTTTATTAATTTCTTCTTTTATCTTTTCTCCTAATCCTCCTCTCATTTCCTTAATGAATTTATTCTTATGCATTTCTAAATTAGCATCAATTCTTCTTTGATCATTTACAAGTCGTTCGAGATGTTTTTCATTTATTTCCATTAGTTATAATTAAGCAAAAAAAATGAGAGAATAAACATTAATCCTCTCATTTTAATAAAAACCAATATTAATTAAAATTTTATTTAGCGGGGTTCGACCTTTCAAAGTATTCTTGTATCGTATGGATTAACCACACACTTCCTGAGGTGAATACTCCATATAATAAAGCAGTGATTGGGATAAACCATAACTGTTCTTCAAAATTAATAATCTTATTGACTGGGTTTTTTACAAACCATCCCAGAATGGCACCAACCCAAAATGACGAACACATCATACAAGAAAGTAGGTCTTCTATCCATTTTGATTTGGATTTTAACCAAGTTCGTGGTTTTTCGAAAATACTTCCGTAAACTACAATATTGGTTAATCCGTATGTAAGTAATATGTATATTAATGCGTTACTCATCTTCCTTTATCTTTTTTTCTTCTTCAACTTTTATTAAAAGGTTTTCTAAGTCTGTTAGAGTACTAGACTTAAAAACAGTTTTAAGTTCTTCAACTTTTTTCTTAAATAAATCCTCTTTTCTTTCCCTATCTAGATTTTCATTTATTACTTCTTCTAGAAAGTCTAGTAATGTATCAACATTGAGTTTGTTCTTTTCTCCGTAAAAGTGATACACTACTTTACCCTCTTCATTAGGTCCGGTTTTATGAGATTTAATATCAGGAGATGGTGAATCTTTCACTACCCATTTTGGATAGAACAGACCCCCAACTAAAATTATGTTTTGACTGAATTTTATTTCCTGTAAATACGGTAATAATGTATTTAATCTATCACTAACTCTCATATCTTTATCCCATTAAATATCCAAAGTAATATATATGAAAATGATAATCCTAATAAAAATACTCTTTTACTACTTAAGTTTAGTGGGGTAGGTGTTGCCTTAGCTAACCAATTCCACAAAAACATTCCAATCTCCTTCAGTACGTTAAGTAAAGAAAGAAATAATATTAATAGTAAAAATTTATTTAATAAGATTAATCCCATTGTTTTCTAGTTTCATTAACCTCTAATCTAAGTGTTTGGGCGATATTTTTCACCTCCTGGAGATTTTTTCTTACCCTAACTGCGGCTGCTTTATTATTCTTGGTGTAAACTTTTGTTACATCATCTTCTAATTCTTCTATTAGTTTTTTTAATTCAAAATACGTGTTCATTTTTCAATATTTTCTTCGTCTTTGTTATTATTATTTAATCCCTGTATATATGAAGACCAAAGTTGTGTGGCGTTCATTATTTGTGTAAGTTCTAATAAAATACTTTTTATCTTATTAACTCTTTCTGTAGGATCAAGTTCCTTATCATTTATAATTTCCTCTAAGCTATATTCTAATCTTTCTTTATCTGCGATTAGACCAACTTCAACTACTCTCATTATTTTCATATTATATAAGTTTTAACAAAAGTTATTAATAATAATGTGGGAAATCAAGTCTATTGGATGGCTTTTTCAAAAATTGTGTACACTTCTCCTAAAATATCTAACTCACTTCTTGTTCTCGCCCCATGATAGTCGAAACATTTCTTCCAGAACCACTTTATCTTTGTTTCTACATTACTTTCTTTTTGTACACTATAATAAGACTCTAAAGCAAACTCTCTAAAATAATCAATAATTTCCTTACTATTCTTTATTTCAATACCCTCCTTAGCGAAATTATTATTATTCTTTTCCCAACACCACTTAAAATGTTCCTCCATCTTTTGTTTTGTGTTTATATGTTCTGGTCCTAAGTATGTACTAAAAACTATTTCAAAAAAAGAAAGGAGATATTCATTATAGAGATCACTCTTCTCTAATGTTATATTATGCGCACGATAAAAAAACTTAGTAAAATCTTCAGTTACTGGTGTTGATACGTATTCAAAAAATTCTCGTGGGGTTAGTCCTCCTTTATTATCTTGTTCCATATAAGATAAATATAGAATGGGAGTTCCTTAAGTAAACTAATTTTTATTATGATTTAACTGTAAATGGGTCTCCTCCTTTTCCTGCCTTAAATGAAGAGTCAAAAGTTACGCCCCCTCTTGTTATACCATCGGGATGTACCACATTTTTAATTCTTGACTTATTTTTATGTCTACTAGGATGAAGTTCTGCGTGTTTTACTTTAGATTTCTTAGGCATTTTTCCTTTTTTCATATCTTTAGTAAATTGTTTACCTAGTTTAATATCATATTCTCCACTCATGGTATTTAATTTAACTCCGTCAACTCCAAAATCACCTGTTAGTTTTAAGTTAGCCCCTGGATCGTTTGACGTACCTGGTAAATAAGTTGGGTTAACTCCTTTGAAGTCTGTTGGTTGTTGCCACTTCATATTATTACTAATTGATTGATCATATCCTATATCATTACTAAACATAGGGCCGAACATATCATTTAGTCCAATAGTTGTACTACTACTAGTTGTGTTTGGTACTCCCTCTCCGCTTGTACTTGTACTAACTTGATTTGGTGAACCAAAGTTAGTTATAACTCCTGTACCTGTGGGTCCTCCTGTTACTTTACCCGGTCCTTTAACTGGTCCTTTAACTGGTACTTTAACTGTGGGGGTATATTTTCCTTTTACCACACCTTTTTTAGGGTCCATAGCTTGCAACGCATCAGTTCCTGTTGCTTCTTTAATAAGATTCTCAACTACTTTTCCAAGTTGTTCTTGTGTTAAGTATATTTTTTTACTCTTCATCTCTTTTTTTCTTCTTACCTCTTTTACCTTTTTTTCCTCCTTTTTTTCCTCCTTTATTAGGTCCTTTATCCATACCTGGAATCATACCAATTGGTAACATAAAGTCTCCTGGTAAGCTTCCTGTTCCTCTTTTTTTAACATCTTTTCCTTTTCCTTTATCACTGGAAGAAGATGGTGGTGAAGCTGGTGGTGAAGCTGGTGGTGAAGCTGGTGGTGAAGCTGGTGGTGAAGGTGGTTTAGGTCCTGGTGCTGGTGATGGACCACCTTTTGCTGGTGGTCTAGCTGGTGGTCTAGCTGGTGGTCTAGCTTGGTGTGCCTCTCTCCAGTGTTCATAAGCTGTTCTATATTCTGGATTTGATTCCCCTCCTTTATAATCTGCCGGGTTCGGTTCCGCATCTCCATGAGATTTAGACTCATCTTCCATTATAGGTTTTTGGTATAAGGAACCACTCATTCCCATTAGTTGTCTCATACGAGCCAATTCTTCTCTTAAAATATCGTTACTTTTCATTTTATATAAATTTATTGTGTCTCGTGTTTGTATTATGACTAAACATATTTTTAATCCTACTTAATTCTTCACTTAGACCTTTTTTATTACTTTCCTCTAAAATTACAATTGTTCCTCCTTTCTTTCCACCTATAAAACTTTCATATCTTACTTTTTTAGTTTCTTTTCCATTACTAATATTAAATTCTCTGCCGTCTACTTTGTAAACACGAGGAGTTAAAGTTAAAATTTGTTCAGGGGTATCAATCGAATGCTCATGGATTGTAATAAGATTTTCTTTTAATTTTCCAGCCGATGTAGTAGCTTGTACATCTGGTGAATATCGTCTATCATTATTCATCATCTCCATACCTTTCGCTCTATTTTTCATTCTTCGTTCTGCTGCCTTTTTTAATAACTCACCAGTTGTATTCGCACCCCCCTCAGAGTTGGTCATTGTGATATTAGCAACTTGTTGTCCATCAACACCCTTCCCTGTGTTGTTACCAGTAGTTATCGATCCTTCAAGATAATCCGTATGTCTTTTCTTTTGTTCATCACTTAGGGGCTGATCATATTTAATACCTGTTTGTCCTGAACTGTAGTTAATTTCCTCCACATATTCATCTTGTGGTTTCGTATTTCTATACATCGGTGGATTCATTTCAACTCCTTTGTCGTCTGTCATAAATTTTTTAATTTTATCCGCCGCCAGTTTCAACCCTTCTGCATTGCTCTTACCTTGTTGTTTATCTAACTTAGCATATAATTTTTGAGCTTGGTGGGTCTCTATCTCATTTATTAAATGTTTTTTAACAGATTCCTCTAACATTTTTCCGGTTTTTCTAAATTTATTTTTCATAGTATTCTCTAATATTGCTTTTTCAACCTCTTGTACGGTCAATAAGTTATTATAATATAAATATCCAGTATCTTCAGATATTCGCTTACCTATATTATAATGTTTACCTCTCGGTGTTTTTATTCGTTGTGTCCTCACTAAATCTTTAGCTATTTTTCTTTTTCTTATACCTAAAGGAGTTAATTTATTTTTTTTCTTTTTCTTGATTCTTTTTTTACTTTTTCTTTTTTTCTTAGGTTTTTCATAAAAATCTAAAGCGTTAATGTCTCCTTGATTACAATAAGGGAACGTTGAACACTTTTTCTTTACCTTAACAAATCTCCCTCCTGGTCCTCCATACATAGGGAAGTCTGGATCATTCATCGCTCTCCAACTACTAGCATCCTTTGCCCAAACTTGTGGTGTTACATATTGACCCGCGTCAGAAGAGGTTGTTTGTTCTTCTATGGAAGTTGTACCCCCACTAAAAGCACTTATCAGATCGTGTTTTACTACTTCTTCCACTAGGATGGTGTATTTTTGATATAGTCCGTCCAAAAACTTCTTCTAATCCATAATGCTTTATATAGTTGTATAATTGCATTTCTGGTAATCTTAAGAGTGCTAGTTTCAAAATCTTTTCCTTTTAACGCTTTTTTAATTGCTTGGTCAACCTTTTTTTCTAATTTAGTTTCATAATCTTTTAGTTCCTTTCTAGCTAAAACCCCTATTCTTTTTTCATCTGCATCAGTAAGTGCCTCTTTAATTATTTTTCCATGAGTTGCTGCGTAAACTGATTTTTCAATTAATTTAATAAATTCAGACTCACCTATTTTCATTTTTCCTCTTCTTATTTTTTTATTTGGTGATTCAGGCATTCCTGGACCGTCTCCCATACCTGTTGAGTCTAATCCTACTGTAGGTAATGAATTATCTACTCCTTGTACTCCGGTACATAATAATGTTCCTAAAGATATTGACCCTGGTGATTTTGGACCTTGAAAAAATTGAAATAATTCTTGTACAGTAGTAAATGGACCTGTTCCGTATGTTTCATGAATTTCATCTATTGAAAAATATTCGACTACACCGCCATCCTCATGTATGTCTATTTCTAGATTAACATAATCACCATTAGATTTTGTAAAAGCATAGTCTCTAAAATCAGCAGACATTCCATAGTTGTTTACAAGATGGACAAATGCACCTATTAATGATGTATAATCAGTAATTGTATAGTCTGCAATTATATCTCCATCACATTGTCCCCCTTGAATTGTTTGTGTATTAGTTCCTGCTCCAGGGTTAAGGGTTTGTTCCCCAATACTTCTCTTTATTGGTTTGCCGAAAACTGGTTGACTAAAAGCTCCTGCCGCACCTGAAGTGGTTTGTTCTCTTTTTCTTTTACTTTTATTTATTGGTTTACATTTCTCAGATTTTTTACACCAATACATACCTGATTTACATTGTTTAGATTCACTTAACCCAGTGCAACATGTTTTATCATAATTACCATCGCCACAATCACAACCATATCCATGACTCTGTGATCTTCTCCTTCCTTTACGTCTTAATTCCTCTACGTCATCTTGGAATCCTTTTCTAGTTTCGGGTTTTTTCATGCTAACGGTATCTCCAAAAGTATCTATTCCAATTCCACCGCACTTTACTGGATATGATGTTACTGAGTCTACTACTACATCGCACCAAGCCCCTACTTGTCCACTTTGATTTGACACCATTGGGTCATTACACCAATCTTGATAGTCCTGTATACTTGACCACGGATTGTATGGGTAACCTTGTGGAAAAGCCGTCCCATAAATTATATTCAGAGGACTTCCTGGTGAATACATATTTAATGCGATTACATTGTTTTGATTAATATATGGGTCATAGTATGGTCCCCCTGCATTACAAGCCAATAAATCACTATCATCACAACAATAATAAGCTGTAGTATTGGAGGTGTTTTCTAATAATGTTTTTCGTAGTGTTTTTCTTAAATTCATTTTATAGTCTTTTTGTTTGTTGATAGAATTTACGTCTACCTGATCTATTTAATAAAACTGTGAAATCTTTTCTAGCGTCACTTATATCTATATCATTATTATGGTCTAAACTTTTAACTAAGGTATGTAGAAACTCTATTAAATCTGTGTTAAGACTGGTTAGATATTGTACTCTTTGATTCAGTTGGTTGATGTCATGTAATAGTAGAGTCATCTCTTCGTCTTGACGGGTACCCGTCTCAATCTCAATATCTTCTATTTCAGGAGATCTTCTTCTTCTTTCTTTTAATAAATTTTGACGTAGTGATTTGCGTATATTATCCATGTTATATTTCATTTATATATAAATATAACGAAATAAAGATAATTACTTAATATTTGAAACTACCCAGGATGAAGTTACGATGGTGGCGGCCCCTAGAAAAAAGTGTACCGCTGGTTTTTTATACCATTTAGGTTCTAACTCTTTGGTGAGGTCTATATATAAATCTATTCTTTCATTTAATAAGACTATATTTTGGTCTAGATACATTAGATGTAAACTATCCTGTTTTTGTAAAGTCCTATAATTCAATAACTGTTGGTTAAGTAATTTAATTTCTATTTTTTGTAAACTATCAGTTTGTTCATACACTTGAAATAATGAATCCATTTCGATAACTTGTTGTTCGGTGAATACGTGGTTTTGGGCCTGAGCTGGGATAGTCATGGTTAACATCACTCCGATAACAAAGGTCCAAATTAAAACTTCATAATAATTTAATTTTTTCATATAACTATTTTTTAGAACAACATTCTTTTTTTTCTGTGTCACACTTTTCTACAGTTTTGGTAACCCCACAAGAATTAAAAATTACAAGTAAAAACATAAGAGTGATAAGTAATACTCCCCCTGATTTTTCTGTAAAATTTTTCATTATTTAAGACGATTTTTTAAGGAGTTAACCGCTTGTGATGCTGTTTTCTTTTTAACAACTGGTTTTTTCTTTTTTATTTCTTTTAATTGTTGGTCAGTTTTTTTTATTTTCTTTTTAGTAACTTTTTTTTCTTTTTTAATTTGTTGGATTTTCTTTTCTACTTCTTTTGTTTTTTTCTTATTTTTTTTAATGTTCTTTTTAATCCTTTTGACTTTTTTATTAGAGTTAGCGTTCATAAACCACACTAGACCTATAATAAATCCAAAAAACCCAACAATAAATTTCCAAAACTTTTTAATAAACTCCATAATTACATTTCTATATCATCTCCGGGGTCAGTAACACCCATATCATCAAAGTCTTCTTGCTCTTCTTCAGTTTCTTCCATTTCTTCAAACTCTGTAGATGTTTCCTCGGACCATTTTTTAGCCCACCCATCATAATACGCTCTTAACTTTTCTAATGTTTTTAATGTTTCATCTCTTAATTGTAAAAGATCAGCACTTATATAACAACCAACTGTATCATCCAAAGAGAAAACAAATTCCATTCGTTCTCTTATTAATTCTCCCATCCATTCTACTTTTGGTAATCCTCCACTTTCATAAATTCTTATCTTACCAAATTTAACTCTATCCGAAACAGCCCTACGAAAATCCTCTTCCTCTCTTTTTTGTTCTTCGGGTGTTAGTTCTCTTCCTTCCTCTTCTTTAATAACATATCTCATGTTTCTACTTCTAGAAAGAAGATTTTTTATTTCGTCATATTGATTGCTCATCATTTTTTTCTTTTAATAATTTGTTATCGATATAATCAAACTCAAATGACGGAGAAATATCAGTAAAGTCCCTAGAAAAATTACTCTTACTTAAAACTCCGTTAAATGAAGGGGCTTCTGAAAACATAACATTATGTGATAAAGAATTTTTTTCTATATTATATTCCTCACATAACTTTTCAATTAGTTCCCCCACTACTTTCATTTGTTTTTCAGTATAGGGTGCCCAAAAGAAATGTCCTCTCCACTGCTTCTTAAAAACATCGGTTCCTTTATAAATATTACCAACCCAGTCTTTATACTTATTGGTTAGTGAATCTTTTTTTAACCACCCTTGGTTAACCAGTGTTATTCCTATGGTTTCTTTGTCCAGGGTCTTGGTTCCCATGAATTCAGAATAATAATTTGGGTCATAATGTTCATAAACTCTACCATCTCTGTCTACCGTGTATGGTGTTACTTTTTTGTATTCTCCATTGCGTCTTAACAACCAACCATTAAAAAACTTCATGTCTTTTGTACTTGAATTTCTTAAGACTATTTTATTCTTTGTTTGAGGTTTAGAAAAAAAGTTATTTTCTGTTAATCTAAATTTGGTTTTGTTTATCTTCATTCTATCTATTATTTCTATAGATCAATCTTTGTTCTTGTAATTTAGTCTGTTGTTTTATTTTAATCCTTTCTTTAGCTGTTAATGGTTGATCTACCCATCCTCCATCTCTTCTATCAACTATAGTATCTTTATCTTCTTTTTCAATAGATAACTCTACTTTTTCCTCTTCAGGTGTAATCATTATCTCCTTTTCATTTTCTTTTTTATTATCATAATGTATTCCATCATTTCCGTTTTGCCCAATTACATCCATTCGTTTCTCGTCTTCTTCTGTGTATAATTCTTCTTTGGGTTCCTCATCATTTTTATCTAACTCTCTAGATATTTCTGTTTGACTTAGTTCTTCCATTATAACTTCTCTAGGAATAATTGGTTGTGGTGAATAATATGGTGAAGGAACTTCTTCTTTTTTTGGATTTATTTGTGCGAAAGCAAAATTTGCCGCCACTACCATGGCAATTGCTAATGGGTCGAATACAAATATAATTAATAACAAGAACCAATTAACCACTTGTCCCATAGGATAACCTGTTGTTTCGGATAGATACTTCAAAGGTCCTAATTCTCTTTGTTCTTCATTTCCTATTTCTAACTCTAAAAGTTCCGTATCAAGTCTCATTATAGAATCTTGTACTGCTTCCAACTTTAGATTTAGTTTATCCCTATCTCCAATTGTTGTTGTTAATTCTGATTGTAATGCTCGTCTTGCGGATGATGAAGATGTTGTGATAACTTGTCCTGCCTCTTCTGAATAATAAGATACTTGAGTTGGGTTAGATAATGATGTCCTTAATTCTGATATAGTTTTATTTAATTGTGTTTTTTCTATGGTTAGATCTGTTTTGTTTTCTTCAAACCTTACCTGTTTTTGTTCTAACACCGCAAGTGACTTATCTAAAAATTCTGACTTGGTTGCCGTTTCTTGATAGGCTCCAGATAAGAATCCATATATACCTCCACTTGTTATAACCATTAATACAAACACAGCGATAGAAAGATATGCTCGTAACCACTTATTTATAGTACCCCAATACTGGTATAGTAATGAAGCAACAACCAATTTAGCAAACTCTAAAGACCCCGCCATTATAATAACTTGTGTACTTGCCCCTGCGAACAACTTACTTAACCCAAACACTGAGTAGAAAGCCGCCGAACCAGATACTAATAATGCCGCTAGTCCTATTAATACGGGAAAGAATCTTTTTTTCATAATGTATTTATTTTACTATATAAATACCTAGTCTTCCATGAACCTAAATAATGAAAATGAATTATTTCTAAGTTTACGAATAGATTTCTCTTTTATTTGTCTTATTCTTTCTTTGGTTAGAGAATATGCCTCACCAATAGCCTCCAAAGTTTGACTTTCTCCCTGTAGACCAAAATACCTTTTAATTATATCTTGTTCCCTAGGTGATAATATAGATAGGACTTGATCCAATTCTTTTTTTAGTTGTACTTCTTCGTCTGCACAATAATCTGGTCTTTTACAATCCTCATCTGCTATTAAATCAATTAGTTCAGACCCTTCATCGTCTATCTTAGTGAAAAGAGAAGTGGTTTGTGGTATATGTTTAACATTAAAAAGTTCTCTTAGTTCCTCCTCTTCTTCTTTGGATGACGCTTTTTGCAATTCTTTATAAAGTTTTTGGTTTTCTGTTATAACATTAACGGGTACTCTAATCGTTCTAGAATTTTCATTAAGTGATTGTACTATAGTTTGTTTAATCCACCAAACTGCATAGGAGATAAATCTAAATCCCTTTGTGTGGTCAAATCTAGTGGCTGCCTTCATTAATCCGTGATTACCTTCCGCTATTAAGTCACTTAATGTAAGTCCTTTATTCTGGTACTGTTTAGCCACTGAAATAACAAACCTTAGATTTGCTCTAACCATCTTATCTATTGCCCCCTCATCTCCTTCGGCAATTTGTTTTGCTAAATCCACTTCTTGTTCAGGAGTTAAAAGTTTTTCTTTTCTTACGTCCTTAAAATACTGTGATATTGAATCTTCGTCGTTATTTATAAATCTACTCATAATTTTTATTTTTATTATTATACTTCAAATAGTATGCCGTACTATATATTATGACACTTTGTCATTAATTTTTGTGTTTTTTATTCTTTGATTGGCAAAATTAACATATTCTTCAATATTATCAAAACCAATCCAATGTCTTTTATGTTTTTTAGCTGAAACTCCGGTTGTCCCACTTCCCATAAATGGATCAATAACTAAATCCCCTTCATTTGTTGAACCTTTTATAAAGTAGTCACTTAGTGCTTCCGGATAAACAGCGATGTGATTATCTGAAATTCTTTTAGATTCAGATCCGATGTTTATTAGTGTTGATGGAAGAGCCCCCTTAGGATTTGGTCCCCACTCTTTATACTCAATCTTTTCATCACCTTCGGTTCTATTAAATCTTTTCTTAATGGGTTTATTGAATCTTTTAAGGGAGGACTTACTATACGGAACTCTCATCTCATCAATATTTATAGTAAATTTATCTGTTTTAGCAAACCAAAAGATGTATTCAATTTTATCTCCGAATCTCTTAGGGTGTGATAGTCCTTTTCCTTTATTCCAAAATAGTCTTTCGTATAACTTTAGTCCTGTAGAAGATGTTATCTTATACACTAGTTCATATACGTAAGGGTCTCTAAATTTGTTACTAACTTTATCATTTATATTTAATATAAAGCTCCCTGTTGGTTTTAGTACTCTACTTATCTCCTCAATAAATGGTAATAACCAAGCAACATATTGTTTAACTGGTATTCCATTACTACCGTCCGCATATTTTTTCATGTCTGCGTAAGGAGGGGACGTAATAACCAAATCCACTACATTATCCTCTAGTTTACGTAACCCATCGATTGCGTCTATATTATATACTTTATTTCTCTCCATCTATTAATTTATCTTGGTTGTCTAAAAATTCTCTCTCTTCCTGAGTTAATGACTCTATGCCTTTTTCTAAAATTTTATCTAGTATCTCATTAACAGTCATTTTTCGTTTTGGTAGTTTACTCAAATAAGCTTCCAAAAGTTCTTTTATTGGTATTATCCCGATATCTTTTTCTCCTTTATATTCTTTTCGTAGTTTTAGATCGTCAGAGATATTAGTAAACTTAGTATCTAAAAAATAAGCCTTTAGTTGTTCATCCATTTCTATCGCATGTTCTCCTTCTAACGAGAATACAAAAAATGACTCTATCATTTCATCTAAATACTCCAATAAAATTTGTTTAATCTCTTCAACACTATCCTTACTTTCGAAATGATAAATACTATAGGTGGGACCACTAAAAAATTTTATTTCATCACTTATCTTTTCTAAATCAGATAATGTTTCAACTATAAGTTGTTCTTCCGTTAGTCCAAAAATGAATAGTATGTATTTCTTCATGTTATTTTATTTTATTCCACAAATATAGGGATTTAATTACAACCTACAAAGAGAACTTATATTTTCTTTTTTAGTGATAGTAATTATTTTTTCTGACCAATCTTTTACCATATCATTATGTGTTATTAACATTACTATTGGAAAATAATCTTTTACTTTACCAAAGAACTGGGATACTCTTTCAAGGTTCTCATTTGATACCTTCCCTAACACCTCATCTAGTACGATAACGTTAGGTTTTGGTAAACAACTAATTCTAGTTAATACACATCTTAGAGCTAAGGAAGCTAAAGTTTTCTCGAATCCACTACCAGCGAATAAAGGTTTAGTTATATTAGTTTTTCTATCTGTCATATGAAACTCAACTTCCTTTTTTTCATTAAGTTCTAACATCACATCAAATTCTGTGGTGTCACTTAAAAGTCTCTCTAATTCATTATTAATAGAAGGTATGATATTATTCATGACAATTTTACCTATCCCATTTTTCCCTACCATTTGAATGTAGACTCTAAACACATTATCTATTTCCTCTTCTTTCTTAATAATTTCAATTATTTTCGCATTATTTGTGATTTGATTTTTATTATATGATATCTTAGTGGTGTTGGTTGTTATACTTCTCATTACCTCATCTCGATCTAAAGATTTTTTACTTTTTCTATAATTTGCATCGACAATTTTTTCCTCAAGAGAAATATTATTTTGAATGGCTTGTAGGTTAGAATTATATTTTTTTATTACTTCTTTCTTTTTTAGTATTTCTAGATCCCACCTTTCCAAATCAATCTCTATGCGACTTAAAGTTATTTTAATTTTTTCTACCTCATCAAAATTGCTCTTTAATTTTTTTTCTTTTTCTAATTCCTTTTGTGTCTCTTGTAATTTATTATTTTCTTTTTCTTTTTTCTCTTTCGACACCGTAATTTCCTTATTAAGTGTTTCTATTTCCTTACTATGATCAATTTCTTCCATTGCTCTTTTACACACTGGACAAAACTCACTATTTTCTAAATTTTTAATTTGTGTTTCTTTATTTTTAATCTCTGTGACTATCTTAATTAATATTATCTCAATATCTTTTTCTTCTTTAATTAAAGATGAATACCTCTCAATATCATAATTTGTTCCCCCAATATCTTTTATTTCTTTTTCTCGGTCTTTATATAGTTCTTTAGTTGTTGTTACTTTTTTTTCAATTTTTTGTATTTCCTCTTCAATTTCTTCTGGTTTAACTTTAGTTAAATTTTCATCTATTTTAGTCTTTTGTGAGATGTATCCATCTTTTTCTTCATCTATTAGTTTAATTATACTTTCTAAATTATTTAATTTTTCTTCACTTTGACTTTTACTTGTTTCTAATCCTTGTGTGTCTTGTTCTAAGACTTTATTATCATTTTTTAGATCTTCGGTGTTATAGGCATTCATTTTAAGAGTTTTATTCCAATTAGAATACATCTCTTTAGCAATCTTTTCTTTATTTTCCAATATCTCCAATCCAATAAACTTAGATAGTATCTTTCCCCTTTCAGTGGGTTTTGTTTCAATTAAATTTTCTAAATTCGAGGCTGTTGAGATTATTGTGGACATAAAATCGTCGTAAGTACCAATACTTTTTCTTATTAATTCATCTGTTTCTCTTCTTTGTTCCCCTTCTAGATTTAAGACTGTACCATCTTTCATAATTTTCTCAAATCTTAATTCGGTCTTTACTGACCAGTCTCCTTTTTTTGTTTTTTTTCGTATTATCCCTCTTTCTATGGAGTATTGTTCGTTATCAATAACTAGGTATCCCTTAACTCTTACTCTATCCTTGTCTGAATGTCTATTAAAGATTTCTATTGTTTTTGATGTACGAGTAGTAGTATTAAAAAGTAAAAAAAGTAAAAGATCTAAACAAAAAATAGTTTTACCCCCAAAATTAGGAGGATTAGAGGAAACTACTGTAATACCATTTAATTTTTGATAGTCGACTACATTTCCTTCTCCAAAAGAAAGAAAATTATCAAACTCTATTTTTTTTATTTTCCAAGTACGATGTCTATAATCTACATCCCTCTCTTGTTCTAGTTTTTCTTGTACTTTCTTATTTAACGCCAATAATCTATCCCATTCTACTTCATGATTAGTTAAACCTAACCAAGAAGCAAATAACTTCTTTTGGTAATTGTCGTCCATAATGTTCTCAGAAATATCTATTTCTACTTCACCTGTAACTTCATTAAATTTAGTAGGTTTGAATATGACATTTACTTTTTTAACCCCGTATTTGTTCTTAAAGTAAGATTCTACTTTTTTTCTTTTTTGTTGGGTGTAATTCTCTGCCTTATCCTCCCATAAAACTCTAATCTGGGCATTTTTAGGGACACTAACTTTACTCATCGTATAATTTTTTGTTTAATTTGGAACCTCTTAAGAAATCTCCTCTCATTAATTTTTTTAATGGACCCTCCTTTTGTTTATTAATTTCTTTTTGTAAACCTTTTATCTGTGTTTGGTAAAATTCAGTCTGTGAACTTAACGTTAACAACTTAGTATCTTTGTCTTGGGTGATGTCTTCTAAATTTCTATATTTATCTTTTAGATTTTGAATTTCAGTTAAAAATTCTTGTATTTTACTATCGTCTGTAATTGGTACTTCTTTCTCAACTATTTTTTCTATTATTTTTTCTACTTCAACAACCTTTTCTACTACCTCTTTTTGTCCCATCGGTGTTGGTCCATATTTTTCAATATTAAACCCCGTAGTAAAACATCTGTAAGCCATCCCCTCTATATCTTCTATCTTATTGAGTTCGCAATACTTTTCAAATTCCTCCTTTGTATTGTATGGTATTTCTATTTTCATTGTAATTTCTCTTTTTCGTTTTCAATGTCTTCCATTGACTTTATTTTGAACGTGTAAAACCCCCATTGGTTTTGTATATCCTTAAATTTATATTTATCCTTCTCTATATCTATGATGCACATTCCATGTTTTCCTATACTCTCACCAAAATTTTGTTGGATTAGGGAACCGACCATAATTACTGGTCTTTTATTAACCTTTAGTACCTTTCTTTTATGGATATCCCCACACAATGTCCAGTCTAAACCTTCAAAGATACTAACTTCTTGTCCATCCTCAAATTCATAACCTACATCAGTTTTTAACCCAACTATAGGGTCATGATATAGTCCAATATGTTTTTTATCTGGATATTTTTCTTTTGATTTCTCTATTTCTGGTCTATCTGATCCGGTTACTTGTGAATAAACACACCAAACAACATTATTGTCTTTATAACATCCCGTATCTTTATAAAATAGTATATCTTCATTATCTAACGATTCTATAAGTGGGGAAAGTGCATCCATTCTATCTAAATTATTGGCTAGAAAATCATGATTACCTAAAATAATGACTGTTTTACATATTTTAGTGCAGTCATTAATCATTTTAATTACAAAACTAACTAATTCAGGTGTCATTTGATTCTTTGAATGTACTAAGTCTCCAGCAATCGCAATTCTAACTTCTTCTCGCTTTAATTTACGTTTTTCTATATCCCCCATAACCTCTTTATAGAATTGGTTTATTACATCTTGATATTCTTCGTGTCTCTTAAAAAGTCTTATGTGGACATCCGCTATGTGATATATTACTTTTATCATTTTGATGATTTTATCATTAATTTTATCTCTTCTGTGTAATCATGACACTTTATTGGAAAATACTTATCATTTTTTTCATTAAACCACACAATGTAACAATCTCCGAGTTCAATATTTGTATTTCTCCCTATTATGTATTTGTATAGGGATAATTGTAAAGAATATGTGTTAAGCTCACAAACATCTAGATGTGAGACTGGTTCTTTGAAGTTTTGCCACCTATTACTTTTATCTATCTTTTTATTTGTTTTCCAGTCCCATATTTCTAATTTGTTACTTTTTTCATTAAAGAATAATTGGTCAACCATCCCACATATACCTAACTCCTTATCCCCAACAACCAACTCAGCTCTAATTGGGATTAGTCTACCATATGAATCTTCATAGAATTTATCAAATAACTTAACCAGTTTATCGAATCTTTCTTTAACATCATTACCTTCTCCCAGAACTGAGTTAATTCGTTTTTCTGGATAGGGAAAAATTCTATTAGTTAGATAGTTTTCCGCGTATTCGTGAAAGGCGGTACCTTTCTCTGTTGATGTTAAGGCTTTGTGTTTCCACTCTGCCAATATTTCTTTTTGGGTTATACCCCTTTCTTTAGCCTTTCTCTTAGACCAATAATCTTCTTCAAATTTTTCCTTAAATTTTCCTATAAAGGTTGTCGCCGAAATCATTTCCTCCCCATCAATATAATATTTGTGAGGTTTATCATAATATTTAATATGATTAAATTTTGCTAGTTCTCTTATTGTTTCCATTATAACATACTTTCTTTTAATCTACCTGAAGATAATAAAATCTTCTTTAATTCTTTTATTCCGTAATTTTTAACGATATCTGCCACGTCGGTATTTTCTGGCACCTTTGTTAAAAAGACTCTTTCTTTTAATTTACCACCATCTAATTTCTTATATAACTTAACTGAGTCATTCCATGCATCAGAATCCAAAACTATGAATATTTTTTTAGTTAATTTTTTATATATCACCTCCCATAATTTATCACTCATAACTTTTCCAAGCATGGGAATTGAGTTGGGGATGAACAGGGAATCGAATACACCTTCTACTAAAAATAAATTTTTATTCCAGTCTATCTTATCTTCATTAAAAATTATTCCTTCTTTAGCGGTGACTGGATTAAGATATTTCATTTTATGATTAACGTAACTTCTACTTATGAAGTAATTTAACTCTCCATATTTGTCGTATGAAGGAATTATAACCCTACCGGAATACTTACCACTCTTACAAAAACCGATCTTATGTTTTTTAATAATCTCAGAAGTTATGGCGCGACTTTCAAGGTACCTTATTACTTTTATAGTTTGGTAGTCTTTCTTAACTTCTCCACTTAAGGTTATATATTCTTTTGGTAGTCCTATCTTCTCTGTTACTACATTAGCTTCAGAGTATTCAAAATCGCTACCATCAACCAAAGAAAAATATCTTTCCTTTATTCTTTTTGGTGCGTAAATATTCATTAACTTCCTTAAACTTCCATGAGTACCATGTGTCTCACTACAAGCCCAACACTTATAAACACCTAAACGATAATTAATTTCAAAATTACCCTTACCATCACCTTCACTCAATCCTTTTATATCTTCTGAGCATACAGGACAGTCATAACTAACTTGTTGTTTACCTTCGTTAGATTTTCTTCTCTCTCCCAAGATTTCATCAAGGATATCAATTATGAATTCATTTACCATAAATTAAAGATACGAATATGTGGTGACTATGTCAATTAAGACCAGAGTCCTTCTTGTTTCATATGACCTAAAACACATGCATAAGCGTCTGTCATATCAAAAGATTCTTTTTTAAGAGTTTGGTTTTTTGTGTAGAGCCACACAATTTGAGGTTCGAGTAAAGCTACTTTTTCCCATATTATCATTTTTTTATCGGCCTTAGTGTCGTGACCCCCAAAAAGAACGGGTTTCAAACCTTTTTTTCTTGGAACCATTAATTCAGGAAATGCGAATTTTCTGGAATTATATGTTGATATGTATACTGGGATAACTCCTAAAACATCAAAACATATTTTTGACACCATTCCATTGTATCTTAGTAGGGTACCTACCGTATTTACATTGTTACTTCTTAATAAAGGTTCTTCTATGATAATTTTAGAAATATTTAGGTTTTCGTACTTTCCTATAAATGTTTTGAATGCTTCTGCTTTTCCAATTAACTCACCAATTTTACTTTCTGCCTTTGGTTTAGGTCTTGGTGAAATATGGGTTAACTCAAGTAGGTTACCATCTTCTTCAAATAGTGCCACACCAATAGTTTTAGTAGATATATCCAGTCCTAATATAGTTTTCTTTTTTTCCATAGGACCAATATACGCAGATTATCTAGTTAAGTTAAGGGTTGCTGTTAAATATTGTGTTTGTGTTTTTAAGATTGGTACATCTGGTACCGCCACTCCCAATAAATTATAATTATCGTCCCATAGTCCAATTTTAGTTATATACACACCCGCATTATTAGATCCAGATTCAGAATATTCCTCTACCCATGTTGGGTTAGTGGAGGTTCCCCATGATCCCGCCTCCGCTACACAGGTTATGCTTTGGATGTAGTCCGTACTAACTGTTCTAAAAGAAGTTGATGCTGACACTGCTGTAATTTGGTCTGCCGTACCCCCATTAGTTGTACCACCTGTAAAATAAACAGCAGTAAATGGTGTTCCACTATCTCCTTGATTGCTCCATCCTGTCGGAAGTATTGGTCCTGGTACCCATGGGGAAACCCCAGTTGCACCACCAATAGGTAAAAGAGGTAAAAAGTTAGTTTCTCCATACGCATCTGCACTATTCGCATTTGACCAAGCCACCCCTACTGCATCTCCTGAAGCCCCATTATCAGATTGTATATTCCCTGGTCCTGAATAAGTACCATCAGAAGGTGTTACCCAACCTGCTCCTGTTACAGTCCCTGCAGTTAATGCCATAATATTAACTATGTAAGGGTGAGTAATGGCACAAAATCCAGCGTCTAACATACATAATCCAACTGGAACATCTATTTTATCTCTTCCTGTTAAAGGAAGTGATTCATAATTAAACGTATCTTTACCGTCCTTAAAAACTTTATTAGTGTTTATTAAAGCATTTGTTGATTGTGTTGCCCAAGACTTTGAACTGTCATTATTTGGTCTTCTTACAAAATCTGAAAATAAGAATACGACATTACTTTTATATGGGTTATAATTGGTAAGTTCGTTATTGATATTATATATTGGTTGTCCGTACTCTACCGCGTTAATACTACTTTCCGATGTTAAGTTATCGAAACTATTTTGGTATCCTCCTTGGTATTCATAAGACCCATATATATCTAGTGTTTGTACACAAGGAATTACTCCACAAGTAGTGGTTGCTACAGGACCAAATGTTGTCGCTGCTGACTGAACTGGTACTTTCATATGTATAGAATGCCCTACAACTAACTCCCCATAACTTGTTCCCGTGATCGGTGTATAAATAATTACATTTTGATTAAATCCACTAGTTCCCGAAAAATTATAACTAGTTCCTGTTGCAAAATTTCCTTGAAATACTGTTTGTTGAGTAGGTGTAAGAGGTAAGTTCATCGTCATGAATATATTATTCTGTGAGTTAGTTAAATTTCTCCTATCTGCCACATAATATTTACAAGCAGTACCACTATTGGTAACACTATTAGTATGAACTGTTATTGGTTTTATTACTGAGGAACCATCCTCTACTTGTTTGAAAAATCCTGTATTGATTGCCATAGTTTTTTATTTTAATATCCTCCTGAAGATCCCATTGATGAACCTCCGGTACTTCTACTTCCCATGGTAGTGTTTTGTCTTACTGTTCCTGAGTTTGAAGTTTGATTTTGGTTGTTATTTCTTGTTCCATTATTTGTTATACCTCCTTGTGCCACCCTAGTGTTTGTTAACATTTTAGTTTTAGGGTCTAATACTAATGTGTCTCTACCAGGCATTGCCGCAACATATGTAGGTTGTGCCATATATACGGGGTTACTCTCATTTGGTGGAGTTTGGTTAGTTATTGTTCCCTCCGTAGTTGATTTTATCTCTATTAGACTGGGGTCATATTCTACATTGTTCTTAAATGGAAGGTTAATAAATGTTTTAACATACGCCGAAGTATAATCAGCATAAGGATTATCACTAGTTAGATTCCCTAAAATTGTAGTATAAACTCCGTCTTCTGCCGTTACCTCTACCTTAGAGTGTAACTTATATTGTACTTGTCCTCTTGTAGTGGACTCATCAAAATAAGCATTAAGATTTTTATAATTTCCTGAATTAAATGTTGGTATTTTATTTAGTATTGCCATAATTTTATTTTTAGTGAGCTATCGAATTATCAAATCTTTCTTTTACTACAAAACTATTATAATTGTAGTTACTATTAAACTGTGAAAGACTCCAATCAATCGTTCTATCTTCCGCAACTGATTTATTATACTTAAAGGTTATCGTTATCTCCGCATCTTTTACTGGATTAGATCTAGATGTTTTAATATTTCTTGGTTTAGCCACTAAAGTAAGGGTAGTTCTATAATTATCCGAACCATCTTTATTAGTAAACTGATAAGGTGAAATACTTGTTTTTCTAAAAAAAGATTCTATAATGTCATTTTGTACTTCTATTGGTTGAGTACCAAATGCACACATTTCTAACAATGGAATAGCTAGCGGAAAACTCCCCGTTCTAACTCTTGGGTAAAACGCTCTATTATGATTAGTAACAATAGAAATACCTGGATAAAGAGGTACTACCGTAGCGTTGTTTGTGACGGCAACTGGAGCGTTTAATCCCTCATAACTTCCTGGATCTACCTCAATAAAATCATTGTCGGTATTAATTGCACTTTTACCATCCATGAAGCTCACCATATCAAAATAACTTATGACTGGTGATTGACTTCCATTCCCTTGGACTATTCCCGAATCAAATGTTCCGTTTATTGTGTCATTAAACCAATCTCTTCTTCTAATTCCATAAACAAAATCTGTTATACCTAAAGTCACTCCCCAAGTTCCTGCCCCACCAAACAACTTACCAGTTTGTTTCTGTTGTGGTGGATTATCTGTTAGTTTATTAATTGATTCAGTATATTGGTTAAGTTCTCTCCCTGAAGAGAATGCAAACTTAAATGGACTATCAATAGAATTTTCATTATAACTTACGTTGATCGGACTCCCTCCACTATTGTATAACATCTCTTTGGACATTAAAATATATTTTTGTAAGTCAGAACTATATTTGTTAGTACTAGTAGTTAAAATCCTGTCATTCTCCCCTAAAAAACAAATATCAATTTCATCTTTTTGTGTATCTAAAGTTACTTGGCTATTTTCATCATCGGTATCTACAACCATATTATCTAAGAAATTCAAAAATCCGTCTCTAATAGAAGAAGCTGGGTGATTATTTGTTTCATAAAATATACTATAGTCAAGTGTTTGTTGGGTTTGAATCTGTTGTGCTTGCCAATACATAAAATTAAGTGCGTAATCTAAATTAACAGTTACATTCAATTTATTATATCCAGCCGTATCAGCACTTATTCCTAATTCTGAACCCCATCCTTTAGATGAAGGTCTAGCCTTAACTTTCTTTACCCCTGTTTGTCTAATAAGGTCATTCATGTTTGACGGTACGTCTTTTAGTATTACATCCCTAAAACCTTTTCCATCTGCAATGGCAATATTTGTGTTAGAAGACCCTGCAACTGCTGGAACTTCTCCTCTCACTGGTTTAACTGTAGAAGTATAGTTAATTCCTTCATCGTGTAATGTAAAATATCTAATATTAGTACCAGTACCATAAACTAATTTTTCCCTACCCTTTTTAGTAAGTTTTACGTTCATAGTAACTGCGTTTGTTGTACTTCCTGATGGTAAAAATCCCATTTATCTAATTTTTTATTTATTTTTATTAGTAACCTCCACCACCTCCTCCACCGCTGGAAGTCGCCCCACCTGAAGTGCCAGCGCCAACTCTTACTGAAGAGGAAGATGTTGTAAAATTATTATTTATTCTTCTTTTTGTTATTTGTCTTGACCTTTGTCTAATAAATTTTGTCTCTACACAATCTCCATTAATATTTCTACTCAGACCAGGAGGACAAGGACTTAATTCATCATTATCTCTAATAATAAAATCTTCTAACCCTTCAACTGCACACCCATTAATACCAATGGTTTGGGTTACTCCTCTTAGGTCAGGCACTTTAGTGTAAAGTCCTGCGGGGGTCCCACTCAATGGAGCTGTAGTTCCGGATTTAGTGTAATTTATATCACTATCGTGTAAACTAAAATACTTAAAACTAATGTCCCCTCCTTTACCCGTATATAATCTTTTACGAGCCATAGGTGTTAGATACACATTAAAACTATTAGTATTTCCTGTTGCGAATCCCATTACTAAAAATCTAATCCCATTACTAGAGTAAATTGATCACCAAACGTTTTTTCGATCGGATTACTTATTTTCCCCATTATTACCTCATTATAATTAGAATCATACACCGCCACTTCTGCAACTCTAACATTGTGTGATGGTACTGCCGCACCAGTTCCAAAAGTTGGGTTTTGTGAAGTATTAAACTCACTAGGACCAGCAGTGAATGAGAAGGTACTTCTAAATACCGTTGCTTTAATATTAGTATCTACATTACCAAAGAAAAATCTTTCGTCACCAAATGTAAGTGTTGTGTTAGCACTACCTCCCGGAATATTAGGAGAAGTTGTTAACTCTGTTAAGGTTGGCATACTTATCCAATCACATAAACTATAGTTACCTCCATCAGGTGCATAATTTCCTGTTACTGCGTCATAATATTCATTGGTTATTATAAATTCTGAGTTATATAGTATTTCATAGTCAACCCAATTTTTACCATTGTGTGTATTATAGATTGATGTTCCTACTGAATTGACCGCCACTGGTATTCTTCTCCAAGCAGCTGGGTCTGGTTGTGTATTATTTTGTACTTTTTGTACTAATATATCAAATGACGTAGCGTCCCACCCTATATACTCATATTCGTCGTTAGGTCCAGGTGTACCTAAAGTTGAACTAATTCCTCCTCGTCTCATAAAAGGTAAACTTCCGTAAGGGAACTTAACTTTTACGTTTTTACCATTACCGTCACAATCTGTACAATTGGTTGAGTTTTCTGATAAGAACGTGTATTTGTTACAGTGTAATCCAGTTGTGTATCCACTAGTTGTTGTGAACAAGTACGAAATCCATAACTGGTCCCCTGATGACATTAATGAAGTTGAACCTGAAGGACTGTAGTAACTAGCTTGTAGTTGTGGTAATGTCCAATTCCTATTTGATTTATAGGATAGTGAAGCAACAATTTCTTCATCGTCAATAACAGCCATTTTTAATTCCGGGAAGATTTTACCAACACTTGTTGGTTCAGTATAAGATGGTGTGTCGATCCCACTAGTACCACCTGAAGTATGTAATTGATAGTATTCTATCTCACTATTAGAATTATATACGGATGTCATTTTACGAGGAGTTGTTCTAGTCTCTCCTGTTAATAATAACCCAATACTTGTATTACCAGTATAGTGATACATTACTGTCGGCATTGTTAACTGGAAGTTGTTACTTCCGTCAGCATCCCAGTAGAACCCTTCTCCATAGAAATTAGAAATTGAATTGTTACTATAGTGTATAACAGCTATAGATTTTTGTCTGTAATCATCAACTATCCCTCCGTATGATTCTGAATCTGTTGGCACTGTGTAATTAAGATATTCTTTTGTACCAGTGTAACCTGTTGACCCATAGGTAGCATAGTCTCCATGAGTTGTTGCACTTATTCCCGCGACCGTCTGTGTCCACGGAATGTTCATATTCCAAACTTTCACATCTGTTACTGAAACATCACAATTACTATCAAAAGTTAAACTTAATTCATTCCAATAAGGTATAGTAGTTCCTGTTCCATAATATGTGTTGATTGGGTCACTCCCATCATAGAAAAATACACTAGAGTCTCTGTATTGATGTGTAGTACCTCCCGTAAAATTAGGTATTGACCTATCTACTGTAACTTTTAGGTTATTACCGGCTAATGTACCTGTTACCTCCTGTATTCTATACCACAAATATGCTTGTGGGTTTCTTTGGTCTACATAACCTGGACCTGGTCCTGGATCCATAACACCTTCCGCTTCTCCTGCCGCTCCATAAAACTCGTTCGGTAGTAACAACATAAAATCTCCTGCCTCTGGCTCTACCCCGTTTACACTTACATCTGTGATATCTCCAGTTTGTCCCTTATTGATGTCTATTCCTGTACTTCCAGGTACTGGATTTTGAGTAAGATTACTACCAGCCCTCACAATATTAGCTAGGTTAAGTTTTCCTACCGCTTTTGTGTACGTAGTAGCTGTCCTAAGTGAATAATCATACTTACGTTCTGGATAATTTGTAGCATCTTTTGTTTCCCCAGTAAAAAACCCTCTTAGTAATGCTTGATTATTAATAACTGTTTCATTAAGAGCTACATTGTTTACGGCACTGTAAGTACTACCACTATTACCGGCGATTCTGAGTAGTGGGTATTTAATACCTGCTGGGTTATCGGCTGGTCTTAAAATTTCCAAGTTGCCTAAATCAACAACATCAGACCAAGAATATGTATTATCAAAGCTACCGTAGTCTATTTCTGAATCACCAAAACCCCAGTAAGAAAAATTTAATTGTCCTATGGCTAATTGTCTTCTACCGTAATCTGTTAGTTTTGCACTTACATATGCAACATTATCTTTTTGTATATATCCCATTTTAATTTATTTTCTTTAATATATTATCTTTCATTTTATTATAAATATTAACTTACAATATTTCTAGTAACTTAATAAGTACGGACTATCCGTATCGAACTTATTAGTTATACTAGTTGCTGTGGTCGTAATACTAGATCCGCTTATCCCAATATAATTACGATTATTAACTACCCTATATAAATACTTTTGATTTAGAGTATTGAACGGTCCAATACTGGTTGTATAGGTACCTATCCCTTCTTTATATTTTATTGTACTATATGTTGAAGCTGCAACGAAAGTAGTGTCTGCACTATTTGTCACTTGTACTTCAAAAAACCCTTGGTTAGATTGTGGTTGTGGCGCAACTTCCCAAGTTATTTGTTTGTGGGTACTACCTAGACTTTGATTCTCAATACCTTGTAAATTTGTTAGATAAAATAAATTAACTGAATCTCCGGCAACCAAAGTAATATTCGGGTTAAATATAACTAATCTATTATTTCTTCTTGAACGATAATAATCATTATTAGGTTTTTGTCTCACTCCGTTAACTAAGACAATTAAATTAGACAAATCATTCTCTTTAGCCTCATTTAACGGTTGATTCGTATAATACTCAAATGTTGTGGTACCTGAATTATAATTAAACTTATTATAGAGTTGGTTGGCACTGGAAAATGTTGTTGCCCCAGTTACAACTCCGGTACTAGGTACTGTATCACCCTCTGTAATTAATCCCTTTACTCCGTTTCCTTTAACATACGCAGCAACTAAAGTATCACTGGTTTCAATATCAATTGTACTACCTCCTTTTACTATAACTTTTATTTCTACTTCTCTTTTATCTTGTATAAACTCAAAATTATTTTTTAATACAACCCCATTAACACTTAGTGTAATATCTCCAATTGGGTCTTCACTTAAATAAAACACCGATTGTCCCTCACTCGTTACTGGTAAATTTTCTACAACAAATTCTATGTCTGTTGTTGACCCTGACGTTACACTAACCTCACTAGATTCAATATTAAGGAGATTACGGTCATATTTTATCACTGGTCTAGGTGGGTCAGAAACTGCGATAAAACTAAAATCTTTTTCAGGATAATATAAATTATAATGATAAAAATTATCTTTAACTCCTTCAAAATTTTTGTTATTAGGGTCATCTATTAAAGTATCATATGTGTTTCCCGATGTTAAATAACAAGCTTCTGTTCCACCATCCCCTGAATACACAAAAGAACCTTTCACTAAATAATTATTACTTGCCTCTGGTTGGCCTTCTCCTCTTGATGTGTTAAGTTCTGAACTACTAATACTATCTATTAGTTTACTGGAGCAACATGCGGTATATACATAGGCATTTCCAGTAGCAAAACCAGTGTACAAACCACTATATGGTCCACCACTAGAACTAATTAACTGGGGAGCCCCTGATAAATTTAATTGTCCTGTTGGTCCGTTATTTCCTGCACCGATTGCCATATTCCAGGTTATTCCTGTCATATAACACTCCCCATTCTGCCAATATCCGGCGTTACCTGTAACCCCAGCATTGGTTACATTTGTATTTCCTGTTGGGATTATCCATCCGTTTTTAACTGCTTGTTTATATACTCTAGTATATTCATATGTTGTTCCTGTAGTCCCTGCACCTCCTATTGTACCACCTGTTGAAATATATACACTATTGAAAAAGTTGGTTAGGGTGTAGGCCGTATAAAATCCGGGCCATATCGGCTCAAGATGACCCCCAGCTCCATCTGAACGAGTAGTATCTTGTCCAAACCAATACCAAGACTGTTTATGGGTACCTGATGGAAGTGTTGACCCTTCAGAAGTGGCCGATATACTAAAAAACACACTAAAAGTTGTTGCGGTAGTTTGAGCCTCACAAGTCAAATCAGGTGTAAGAGGAAATGACTTAAAATATCTTTCGTGGATAGGAGGGTAACTAAATCCATTTTTTTCATCATCAAATTTATAAACCGAACTCCTAAACTTACCGGTATAACCACTCATTTTTTCATAAGGAAAGTAATATTCTAATGTTACTCCCGATTGACTCGTATTCCATACGGAGTTTTGTGTTGATCCACTAGGTCCTAAGCCAATATGGGACATTCCTTGTGTTGTGTAAGGACTTCCATTATAGTCATATACACCATAAGGGTTAATTTTAGTCGCCCCACTCATTGTAAATGATGGTGGTTGGAAATAGTCATAGCAAGTATAAACATCTAAAGGTAAGTAACTAGTATTTTGATTAGTATACTGAGAATTACTCTTTAATTTTGCCGAGTTTCTTAATAATGTTTTATATCTACATCTATCCATTTGAGTTCTGTGATGAATTTATTGTTCCTTTTATTCTTCTAATAGTATTTGTGTTATTCACACTTTTCATACCCATTAATTTTCCGCCGTATAGTTTTTTATCCTTTCTACCTACCACACCATCAGTTTCAATATTTTGTCCTAGTATTAATGTACCATTATTAATTCTATTGTCCAGTGTTCCACTACCACTTTTATAAGCCGCAGTTTGTTTTTCCATTAAAACTTCTTCATTTGGTGATCTTTCGTAACCAACTACAGTCGAGTTGGTTGTAAGTGTCACATTTATATCTAATTTACCTTTTTTTAACATATTTTAATTTATTAGTTTGTACCACACCATGGTTGTACTCCTTGGCAGTACCAATCATTACCTAAAGTTACAGACTCGGAACCGTCTGTTCCTGGCCAATCATATATTGGTGAGGCCTCTATTAACCACTTCGAGTGATTTGCTGGAGGGGCCCCACTTCCATTAACACCAGACCAGTATCTCATTCTACTTTGATCCGCGGAACCATAATTAACATATTCTAGCCCTTCGGTGAAGTTACCATTTCTTACCATATTATCAACTACATAAGTAGAATCTGTTACATTATATAACTTTACACTTTCAATTATTAACCCATTGATGTCTGTACTAATTTGTAAATATTGGTTTGCCCCCGCTATCGGTGTAAACTTAACATCGTAAAATCCAGGTCCATTTACGTTTATAATAATATCTTGACTCCCCGAAGATGCGGTTTTTAGATACACCCTTCCTTGTCTTTCTGCATATCCCATAGACATTCCATTTGCCCCAACCCCGGCACATCCTCCTTGGTTTAATGGGTCTCCAATTAAACCCCCACCATTATAAGATATTTGTTGGTTGGGTTGTCTACCTAATCTTCCTGAATTAAATTTTAATCCTATTCTAAAATAGTACTCTTTTCCTGTAGTTAAAACACTAACTAAACTCCCAACACCTGGCGCAGTATTTGAGCCATCATTATTTCTTAAAGTAAGTGGTTCTGCGTATGTCGAGTTTCCGCAAGGTCCAATATCTTGAGAAATGAATCTATATTTCTTATACCATTGGCTTTTTAATTCTGATTGGTCTTCAGAATCTATATCAATTACTGATCTTTGTCCATGTCTATAAACAAATTTTTGTCTATCAAAAACAGTATTAGAGTATTTGGTTCCCATCCCTATAATCGTAGTTGCGGGTATAAATTGTTCTAAAAGTCTAGACCAATAAGGTTGTATCTTTTTTACAAACCCTAACATTTTTTGATAATTTAGTTGGTTACTTCCGATATTAAGTGGAACAATTACCCCAGCGTTATCGGTACTAGAGGTCCCTCCAGACACATAAGACTCGAAAATATTTCTTAATAAAGGGTATGCCGGCCAATTAGGTTGGAATCCGAATCCTCCTCCACCAATGGTCTTTCTGTTTTTAACATTAATAAATTGTGTTTTTACTCTGTCTAAATACTGCGCAAATGTAGTCGCACTCACAGCAAAACCTGATCCACTCATAGAAGACCCATAATATATATTAGTACCTAAGTTTTGTCTATTATAACCCCTTCCAGTACTCTGAACTGGCCACAGATTTTCAAGTATGTTTGGATTGTAATCATACTTTATAGTAATCGGGAAACCACTCATTTTATTATAGTTGTACATGTCGGTTTCCATAGCCTTTGCGATGTTAAGATGGGAGTCTACCATTTTCGTATTTAATACTAACCTTTCATCATCCCCAACAAAATAATTAGTATCTCTAGTAGTGGTGGTAGAACTCGCCTGGGAATCTGTTAGTCCCCATTCTCTGTACGCATTTATTGTTGTTCCTGTATTATTTACCCAAGATTTTTTATTATCAATTTGTGGATAAAGAACAAAGCCTGGACTACCTACAAAAACATTAGATTCATAAAACTCAGACCAGTCAAAATCATAATAATACCTATTATTTTCATTTCTCATGGTTAAGAAATCCATAATATTAGTAAATAATTGTGAGGAATTATATAAGTTAGGGTTTTGACAGTGTACCCATCTACCACCATTTACATTATATAAATAAAGGGTGTTAATTTTATCATTATTTGGTGTTTCATTATAAGATAATATATTTGCATCGCCCCCTGCTGTCACTATATCAAAACCGTCCATAGTGTTAAAGGATGGGGTATTGGACCATCCTTGGGTTAGTGGATTACTTGGATCAACAAATGGGTTTTGTTCAAACCCCCAAGGTACTCCACTCGCATGAACTGAGGTATTATTAATAGGGTAAAGTGACGAAGTTGCGTAGTTACTTATGGTTAATACTGCATAACCAGCGTCGTAAAGAGCTTTAGCCAATATTTGTTTATCTGCTGGTATACTTTCTCCAATATGTTCAAAAACATAAACCGCTGCGGGTCCCTGAGTTATAGCATCACTTACTGTTGCCCAAGCCGAACCTAAACCAGGACTTGCCCCTTGTAAAGAATTAATATACCCTAAGGTACCAGTTAAAAAGTTAAAATTATCAGTAGTTACGGAATTAGAAACTAATACGGGCACTAATTCATTTTCTGGTACAGTACCTGAAACTACTGAAGGTATTGTAAAGGTTCCTCCGGAAGACTCTGAAAATTTTCTAAATCTATTAAAATATGCTTGCCCACCATCATAAGGTCCAAAATGTGGATTATTAGCACCAATAAAATTAGTTTCTCTATACCACCCTCCCTGCATTTGGAAATAGTACTCTTCTGTATTACGTAATACTTTAGGATATCCATCATTATCGATAGGGTAGTATGATAAGTCGATTCCTGCCGTTTCATCGTCTTCTCCACCTCTATTTGCATCTAAATAAGTTAAAGTAGTCTCAACTTTATTTATATCTAATTTTTCTTTTACCGTATAAACGTATTCATTAAACTCTATTAATGACTCTGGTGCCCCAATAAATCTTAAAAAGAACTCAATTACTTTTCTTGTTCCCTTTGCCCTGAAGAGATACCCAGCATTTAATACAAGTCTTCGCCATAATTCAATATCAAACTCTACAGGTGTCATACCTATAGAAGTTCCTGAAAATACATTCGTATTAGTCCCACCAAAGAAAGATTCGAGAAGATTCTCTTGATTTGCAAAATCTAGAGTTTCGAATCCAAGTGTACGTGCAAAATTCTTAATTAACTTATCTGGAATATTATCATTTTTATCATAAGATACTCTCGAAGCAAACGCAATACCATCAATATATCTTTTTACCTCATCAAATTCTCTTCCGTAAATTCTTAAAAGTTTTTCTACTCTTTTATCGTCCGTGTCAAATTCTTTTATTGAGTCTGTGGTAAAAAATCTGGCAACTAAGTCTGTTTTGTAGTCATCATATGAATCGGCCAACTCTAAAAGTGATGAAAGAAAATCCCCATATAAGGTAGTGTCTATATCTATATTATATCCGTCTGATACTGGCCAAGTAAATTTTTTCTTTATTTCTGTAAAGGTTTGATCTTCACCTTTAACTGGTACGGTAAACTCTGAAGTGTATATAGGGTAAAAATCTCTATTAAGTAAGAATCTATCGAGTCCTTTTAATCTATTAAAATATCTTTCCCTTATATTAACCTGAGGTTTTATATGGAAATTTTGTCTTATTGCCCCGTTAGTGGCCCCTGTAAATGGATTTCCTACTACTTTTATTCCAATATATCCTGTTTCTTGTGAGGAAAAACCAGTAAAACCAATTACTCTAAATTCTTGATTAGGAGAATAATAACCAGGAGAATTAGTAATTGTTTGTGCACTAGCAATTGGGTATTGAACGGTATAATCATAAAAACTTGAGGCCATTGACTTTTTCCCTGGTTCTTGTTGGAAAGTGTTGGGAATATTATCGAGATTAATGAAAAATTTATTTCTTATATTTCCTGCCGGTATCTTAAACGTTGAGCTGTTAGTTTCACTATTGTATATGTAGTTTATTGCGGTAAATGTTGTGGACCCACTAATATTAACTTTATTTATGAATAGTGAAGCTGGCCAATTTATAATAATTTTCTTTACCGAAGCTTTTATATGTTCTCTCAAACTACCAAATAATGTATAATGAAATAAATCAGACTCATCCAAATTTAACACTAGATTTAGATTATTATTTAATAATTCTGCACCTTGTGATGTAGTCAAGTTAAGATCACTTAGTGTAACTGGTTGGGAAAACCCCTCAGTATCATAAAAAACACTACTTTTCGCCGATGGGACTGGTGTTGTATAGAAATTGGTAAGCGTCATTAAGGGACTCCCCTCGGTGATCTGAAATCCTACTAGATCTGGAGAAAAATCAAAATTAGATTGATAATTACCTATTACTTTTTTGTACGCCATTATAATACGTTTATGTTATTGAAATCTTTGGTGAAGTCTATGTCGCTTCTTTGTTGTCTCACCTCATATAAAGAATCATCAAAATTATCTTTAATTTCATATAAGTTATATTGTCTATAGATGTTATTATCTGTGTCATATATAGTATAAATTCCGTCTTGTATAGACTTAGTCTGATTACCAAATAATCCATACCCTAATGTATCAAAATCATGTTCTGTTATTTCAATTTCTATTGATATTGGATTAAAGAATGTGTTTGTTATACTTAGTTTTTGTCCTGTTCTTCCTAGGAATGGTTCTGCATTAGGTTTTACGTTTGGTGCAGAACTAGGTGTTAGGGTAAGAAATAATAAACTCCCATTGTCGTTAAAATTATATCTTATTGCTTTTTGTGTTGTATTAGAGAGTTGTTGATTTACTGGTTCACATAAATTTGAAGATGTTACAATTCTAAAGAAGTTTGGAATCTTTCTATTTGTTGCTTCTTCGTAATATTCTAGTCTATATCCAACCAATCCTCCATTAATCCCAGCACTACCTAATAAAGTTTGATCCATAACAATTCCTTTTACTTCGGGCATTGCCGCTAAGTTTCCACAATCAACTACTTCTTTTATTATTTCCCTAGGTTTTAACACCACTGTATATATACCTTTAGAATTAAAGATACTTGGTGGTAGGGAAAGGTTATACATACCTTCTAATATCCCAATACCTACTGCCCCTTCTGTAGGTTTTGTATATTGTCTTATATACTCATTGCTAGGGGTTAATTTTACAAACGTATCTTCAAAACCCGTATCTCTACTTGGTGTGTAATGTAAAAAGATGTCTATGTCCTCTGGAAGTACATCTGCTGGTCTCTTTATTCCGTAATTACCTGTTGCCATTTATTAATTTTTTTATTTTAACTTATTATATTAAAGAATCCTCCTTGGTAAAGGTCAAAATCTTCAAGTCTATCAACTTCTGTTATTCTATAGTAGTCTTCAAAAATAGATATCTGACCTCTATCTATAAATACATTATTTTCTATTTGTGGAGGGAATACATGACCTAAAGTCCATTCTTCTTTTATATCGGGATATAAACATCCTGGACAACAATTTGTCATTTGTATTGCAAAACGAGTAATAACATTTTCACCTATAGGTGAAGGTGTCGGTATGGTGCTGTAATCCCAATAATGTATATTATTAATAGTGTATGCCGTAAATAGATTCTCATTTATAACGGTCCACCCATCATTCATTCCTAATGAAGGTACTCTTTTTATTAATGGATAATACGGATTAACTCCGTATTTGTCTGTCATAGCAGGATTTGTGGTTGCCTCTGATACACTAGAAGCGTTACTATAACCGGGCCATAAAATATCACTAAGTTTACTATCTGTAAACCCAGTTATAACATATTCTTGTCCTTTAATCCCGTCTTGGACACCACAACATCCTCCGTAACATGAATCATCATCACATGTTGCGTCTGGATCATAGTTAGTTGAGGTTGGGTCCGTACAACCATAAACACAATCCACATAAACACAAGAATCATCATTTATCGTCGCATTTGGGTCGTAGTTGGATGCCGTACCTAAAAACCCATTTGGTCTCCCTGGAAATGCCAAATCCGTACCATCATCAGTACATCCTGGTATTTCACAAGTCCCGTTATCTACTGTCGCCCCTGGGTCAAAATTATTAGCCAAAGGATTAGTACAACCAACTATTGTATAATCACACGAACCATCGTCTGTATCTGCGCTTGGGTCGTAATTTTGTGCATATGGATCCGTACAACCATAGACCATTAAATGATATTCACAACAACAGTTGGATGGTCCTGGTGTGTCACAATAATTTCCATAATTTCCATTACATGGAATTGTTGCATTTGTATTAAAATTAAGAGCAACTGGGTCTGTACAACCATAACAATTATATGTACAACTTCCATTATCAAACGTGGCTAAAGAGTCATAATTACATGCTAGTGGGTCAGTACATCCTGGAACTGATTGACTGAATACGTAACTACAAGAATTATTTTCAGCATTAGCTGTAGGTTCATAGTTAGCAGCCGCGGCATCTGTACACCCCCAAATGGCACATAAACTACCTCCAATGGACGTATTCATGATAAAGTGATTTGAGTTGTTTATTGCAAAATTATAAGAATATTCACACGGTAACCCTGTATCTACATTTATCGCGTTATTATCAATTATTTTAATTAGATAAGAATTAGGAGGTAACACTGTAGTGTCCGTCGTTGGGTCTACGATTTCTGTTAAAACTCCTGAATCAAACCAATGAAGTGTATATGTAAAATTAGATGGGATTCCTGATTGTTGATGTGACGCAACTCCTACATTTGTATTATTACTATCATATAATTGAATAAAGCCATTTGAATCGGGTAAAGTAAATATATTATACACTCCACTAGATGGGTCAACGTTAGACCAGTAGTTTGGAACTTGTATGTCTATAAAATCTCTCCAAATACCTGTCCCATTAAGATTTGTATTTAGGTCGAATTGTGTAATAATGGATTGGAAGTCAAAAGTTAAACATAAATCCGAACATCCATTTGGTACTATGGTTGGGGTAAATGTCCCTTGAGGTGTATTATCTCTACTATTACATGGAGGTCCTGTTTGTAGCCAATTATCCAATACACTAAACAAATCATCAAGATTAACAATATTATCATCGTTAGTATCTCCTGGTAAATTTGGTCCTGTTTGTAGCCAATTATCCAATACACTAAACAAATCATCAAGATTAACAATACCATCACAATTCGTGTCTCCTGGTAAACTTGGGTTACCAACTCGTGCCATTAACTGTGAACCACTACGATTTGTTGTTCCTCTTAATTGTACATTCCCAACATTATAGATACAGTAACTGTTATCACATCCACAATTATTGTGAATGGATGCTGTTTGACATTTACTGTCACAATTTGTTGCCATTGTATCACAACACACTGGATTCTCATTACAATCTTTACAATAAATTAAACAATCAGTAAGTGCATTGGGTCCTCTATATTGTCCATCCCCTACAGGATTAACTTCACAATTATTATTTTCACAATCGTATGTAAGTTCACCATATGAACTACTTTCACAATAAGTTATCGCATCATTAAAGTTTTGGTAATATCCGCTACCATCTAAAACTTCAGTAACTATACCGTCAATACATTGCCAAGTTAAAGAGTTTTCTAGAGGTTGGCAATCTTCTCCATTCCACATAAAACTATATTGTATCCACTGTTGACAACAAGCTTGGTTCGTCATTACGGTATTAGTAGTGTTGGTATTGGTGAATACTAGACTACCATCTACTCTTGTTTCGGTATTAAAACATGAAGGTGCGAATTGGGATTCGGCTGTAGTATGATCACTACAAGCCATATATCCCGTTCTTCCATTAACATCATGTGTGTGAGTACCTGTACATTCTATTATATTAGCATATTCATTGGCAGCCCCTTGGGTATACCAAACTGGTACAGTGTTTATAAAAGATAACACACTGTGATTACCTATAATCTTTTTATTATCACTTTTCCTCAAATAACACTTTCTAGTGATATCATCCCACTGATAACCTTCTTTACTTCTTTTTTTACAACAATCTTTTTGTTTTTCTAATTCGGTTATATTACTCCATATTACTATTCCATTCTCTGTTACCCCTTCAATATAATCTTCACAGGAAAGAGTATTTTCTTTTTGATTTGTTATTGGTTCGTGATTTTCACAAGCCATATAAACAGTTTTCCCCTCAAATTCATGTTCATGGTAACCTTCACAACCTATTTGTAAACCATATTTTTCAGCCTGCGTTATGTAATTAAAAAACGGTCTATTATCTAGATAACCAAGAGCATAGGAAGAATAACTTTGTAATGATTTTAGGTTTTTTGGGCTTATCCTTTCAATCAAATTTTGTAAAGTTTTTTGACCTTTTTCACTTACACAACAATTTTTACAAGCAATATCAGACGTACTATCGTAATTAATAGCTTTTTTATCTAAACACCCTATTTTATTTTTAATTTTCATATTCTACACACAATTTGAGTTATTATTCGTACAATCCCCAAAGTTGGTCTCACATCTAGGATCCGCCAAGAAAAGATTATAATCATTCACACTAGTAGTACTAAACTGTTGACATGTTGAACCTGGTGTGATTGGGAAACAACAATACACATCATAAAATGTCACATAACTGCAACTACCATCGTCTACTTGTGCTAGAGGATCATAGTTCACCGCATTTACGTCAGTACAACCTATACTTAAATTATTTATTGGGTCAAAATAACAACAAGTAATGTCACCAAACGTTCCTGGAATTATCGCATTTGGGTATAGTGGATTATTATATTGTGTTGCTGGTGGGTTACCCATACAATCCGTACAACTTATAATATTACTATTAATAGTCATAGAGTTAGTTGGTACACATGGATTAGACGCTGTTGGATCAGGACATCCATTATGATAGTGACATGAACCATCATCGAATGTTGCTGCGGGCCAATAGTTATTGGCAGATATATCTGTACAACCACCTAAAGGTAATAAACAACAATCGTTACCATAATTTAACCAACAGGGTTCTTGTGCTTGTGGATTATAGTTAATTGCATCTGGATCCATACACCCTACAATAAGGTTACAACCACTAGCTTGCATACAAGCTTCAGGTGTTGAGTATAGGGTAACTCCTGGAATAAGAGTTGATGTACTTAAACACCCTTGTATAGTAATATCTCCAGTAGGTGGTCCCATCTCTAAAACATAATTTAAGTCACAATACCAACCTAGTACACTTGGTGTGTAATCACAATCTGCATTTGATTCCACTCCTTGGATGACTGGAAGTTGTGGGTCGGTAGCTATTACTGTGTTAACATATGGTACTGTTGTATTTTCTATTGCCCCATATTCGTTTCTAATTGTACTAAGGAAATGGGTTTCGTCACACCCTAAAAAATTAGGTTTTTGGTAGTACTTGAATGATATTTCCGTGTTTACTAAGTCAAACTCTAGTGGAGAGACTATAATTTCTTCCTTTACGTCACATATTAAACGTAAACTTACAGATGTTGCCCCTTCCATCGTAATTTCACTCTCTAACTCTACTTCAACTACATCATCTGCGGCGTCATATGAATTACTTGTCCAATATTTAACTGGGGTTACTTTTACATCTTCATCTGTAGTCCAATTCCAAGGTTTTTCTTCAACCGATAAATGCTCTAACTTAAACCCATAAGTACTCACCGGAACATTTCCATTATCACAGGGACTACCCCCACCAACACAAGTACCACTACCTGCAGGGTTGAACACGATAAACTCCATCATATACGCCCCGTTAAGGAGTGCGGTATAATCTACATCCATATCAAAAATATTACCAGATGCAATATCTTCATCTATTACCATATTACCTAGAGGGTCAAATAGTTTGAAATTAAGTTGGGCAGGTAGAGTTAAGATTTGACTAACTTCTGGAACAGTACAAGCAACATAACGTGTTGTGAATCGATAATCCATCCCTTGTGCCAAACTAATTGGTATGTTAATTGTGGCTTGATTACAGTTATTAGTAACTAACCTATAATCCCCATTTATAAAATCTACTGTTGTTACACCTCCATTAATACAAGATATTGGGTTTGTAAACCCAAGAGCTTCCCCTAGTTCAAAATTTTCAAAATATAAATAACCCCAGTTTGGATCTAATGTAGAAGTACCACCCCACATTATATTTGCTAAAGTAGAACTAGGATAGTTTTTCATCACCATTTTTGATTTTATGATATAGGTCTCCCCGTCTATCAATCCCGAGATTATTGGTGTATATATAAGTGTTCTTTTCCCAGAGACTCCTTCTATGGTCCCCATACTCCCTCCTGCTCCTGCCATAACATAGCTTTCCGTTGGTGACATCGCATTACCTTCATAAAATTCTACCCAGTTATCTCCTATTCCGTAAAATAATACGTCATAAGGAAAGTTAAATAACTCTAGTCCTTGTCCTTGGTCTTTATTACCGTAATCTCTATAACATTTCTTTTTCCACCAAACAAAACCATACTCGCTATAGTCTTCGCAACACTTTCGTTCTACAAAAACTTCACTATCTGTCTCATAGTCATAAAAAGTCACCTCTCCATCACTATTAGTAAACCAAGGAACTGGACACTTGTAACTCTGTGTTAAAGTTTTAGTTGATCCACTACATTCCTCAGCAATACCAGGGTGAAGTAAGTCTCTATATATTCCAATATCTTTAATGTCTTGGTAGAGTGGAAAGTTTATATTTAATACGGGTGGTCTATTACCTACGACATTAATACAAGGTATCCACGCACAAGCGTCCTCTGGTGCGCACGTATTACATGTTTCGTCTGGAGTCTGATTACAATACCAAAGTGACCCATCCCCTGCTTCTACCACATCACCTGTATTGTAGTTTTGATTTGTCCCGTCCCAAGGTCCTAAATCTGGTCCTTGGCAGTAAAGAAATCCATTGTTTGTTACAATATCATTTTGTATGTTAGTTATCGCACCATAGAGATTCCACCCTAAATAATAAAATGGGATAACTCCAACAGGTGGTGAAAAAATTAAATATTGTCCCGTCTGAAATCCTGTATTGGGGTCAATTTCTTGGGTCCCATATACTCCTAAGTTAATGTCATCTACATCTACCGCATCTTGACTCAGTAAGTAGTTAGTTATATTATATCGATATAGATGTAAATTATAAGGAGTGAATTCAATATTAAAACTCTTAAAAAATCCAAGAATTTTTCTTTTTACCCCTATAAAACTATTAGTATCGACACTTGATGTTTCTTTTGTGACTTGGAAGTCGTCTACAATAAGAAAATCTCCTATTTGTGCTGGAGTTCCAAAGGTGTCATCAATATATTGAGAGATACCAAACATGTAGTTTCCTCCATCCACAACGGTAAATGTAGTATTCACTACCCCTCGTGAAGTGAATAATTCCACTTCATTTTCATTAAACTGACCATATTCGAAAGTCCCTGTATCCACATTACTCGCCCAAACGTACAACATACTTGGTTGGTTTATTCCTGGATTGGTTACCATATTAATATGAGAAAGTATATTAGAGCTCAGCTTTACACTAATATTATAATTCTCTCCTGTAATTAAATTATAATTATTGACTGTGTGTAATATAACGTATCCGTTGGTGTTAATGGGTCCAGGACCTCCAATTTCAATTCGTAAAGAATTGTTACCAATGTCTTCAACATATGGAACCGTAGTATTCCAATATAAAACTAGGGGGAAATCTATAGTATTAACTACCCAATTTTGACTTCCTTGTGAAAAGTCGTCAACAAATATTTTTGATATGAATTCTCCAAATAGTTCTATGATTGGTCCATCGATAAACTCTTCCATCCAATCAGGTCCCATACCGGGGATATATAAAGGGTCTAATATAGTAGTAACACAATCATCAAAACTCATATTTGTATCAGGACATGCATATGGCATGATTCCGTTTGAAATTAATGGTTCTGGGTCAAGAACTGGTCTTCTTGCGTTAGTTCTATCCCCTAAAAGACTACCTCGTGATATTTTTTTCTTAATTATCTCCATTACTAATAATTAGCTGTTTCTTGTGTTATTGTACCTCCGGAATAACTTGTTATTAAACTTTTTGTACCAAACGTTGGGAACATTTTTCTTATTCTCCTTATACTTCTCACACAACCTCGCGGTAAAGAGGACATTAAGTTATTAGGTATTGTAGGTTGTGGTGTGGAAATAACTTCCTCTAAAACCTGTTGTTGTGGAAGTGGTGGTACACTATAATTATTTGTGGTACTCCCCATTCTAAGTTGGTTTAATGGTGGAAGATTTACCGCACCTCCTGTTATGGAGTGAAGACTCTTAATTATTAGGGTTAAACTACATAAACCTATTAATTGTATAGTATATAATTCTTGGGTAGTGATGTCATCGTACCAATAAGCCACAGGTTCATACTGAAATGTTCTTGTTTTGTGGTTTAATAATACGGGTATGTAATCCATACTTTCATTATAGTACTCAATTGGGAAAGATCCTGTGGAGTCTGGTAAAAGGGTAGAAAAAATATCAACTCCTCCATCTGCAGAATTAAAAAACTCAACTTTCATATAAAGTCTATTCTGCGTTATATTTAATTTTTTTTCTGATTTCCAAAAAAATAATGACCCTCCGGGTGTTTCATTGCATATCTTGAATGATGCTGTAGTTTGGTTAAGTAGGGGAATATTCGCATAACTAACTAATTTTTGTGTTTCTCTGTGAGGGGTTGTAAAATACGATATTCTAAAAAAACTTCCTCTAAATCTTTGTGACTTAAAATCTACATCCTCTTGTAGAAACATTCCTCCTCCTACCCAATCATCTGTAGTGGATCCATTAATTTTATCCCATAAATCCAAACTTAATTCAAAACAGGTTCCTTCTACTTCTCCATCACATTTAACCCTATACATTGTTTTTTCCCAATCATCGATATTATTAATGGATTTTTGTACTATTTTTTCAACTTTTTCATTAACCAATTCTGTGTTATCGACAGGAAAAAATTCATTTCCTATCGGTACGTTAATTACATTAGTCTTATCGTTAAGTTTTAATTTGTATGTTATTTTATTTCCCATAATAAATTATTAATTAAGTAATTGATAAAAACTGTGCCGTCAAATACGAAGGTAAGTGATTAGCCTCGTTTGTACCTAATGTGTCCCAATTCGCATATCCTGAAGCAATTGGCCCTGTGCTAGAACCTACATTTGTTTTCCACTCTGTTCCTCCTTTGAAGTTTGTTTTGAAAGCCCCATTAATTGATTTTACATATATAAAAACCTTGTCACCTGTTTTTAATGGTATGTCTTCCGAAACAAAACTTTGAGAAAATATTTTTTGGAAATCTCCTTTATCTGTGCCACTGTTTTGTTCACCACAACTTGGTACGTAATTACCAGTAGCTACTAACCTATCATACCTTGGATGATAATATTCCGATCCGCCATTACTTCCACCACCGGCCGCATAATCCGTATCTCCACAATCAAAATTAAGATTAACATAGTTCCAACTACTAGAACAATTAGGACATGGGTTAGGTGCTCCAATTCCACAATTTCCAACAATAGTAGTTCCAGGACCTCCCCCAACATCCATACAAGGCGTATATGACATTTTATTGGTTGCTTGAGTTACTCCGTCTACTTTCCAACCTCCACAACCTTGATTCCAGTCTACATTATTAAATCCTCCTGGTCCTTGGGATTGTTTAGGGTTGGGTGAGCTAGACAACCCTGAACTACCGTTGTCAGGGTCATAAATATAGGTTACCTTAGCAGTCTCAGATACTACCGCAATCCAAAATCCAGCGTATTGTCTAGTATAGTCTAGATATGCCTCGGATACTGACATTTCTCCAGCAACCCATTGTGAATATTGTAACCATTCAGTTGGTCCGTAGCATTGACTATTTGGAAACCAAAAAGGATTAAGGTAGGTTAGTGGGGGTCCGCCTGTATAAGCAAATTCTGGACTCATCGCAAATTGCATACCACCATTCCAATTAAGAGAATTATAGTAGAACTCAAAGGCGTTATGATTAATACCCATTTCTATATTTACTCTTCCCCTAAATCTATAATTATGAGTTTCCCCAGCTGGTATGACTGGAGCAAAATAACTCGGTTGGTTCGATTCAAAATTAAAACCCCCATAAGTGTTATTACCTCCTAGGTCATATCCGTATAGTGTGGAAGCACCTCCTCCGTCAATTCCACCATGAGGAACTAAACAAGAACAATACCTACAAGTTTCCCCTGCACTTCCTTGCATTTCTGAATTTTCACATTCAGCAAATCCAAAATCCACAAATTGACTTTCAGCTCCAGTATAGTCTGTGACTGCCACTCCGTTGGGTATGGTTCCAAAACTAGTTCCAGCCGGAGCTTCTCCTGGATAATTAGACCCAACACCTAGTCCACCACCAAAATTACCACTACCACTTCTACACCCCCATGTGGCACTACATTGACCATAGAAAAATCTCCAATTATCTGGGTCTTCAGGTCTTCTGTGAGCCACAATATTGGTTTGAAAACTACCGTAAGTAGAGTCTCTTTCTATTAGTCCCGCCGAACCCCAATCAGAAAAATTAATACTATGTCCAGGACTAGGAGTGTTACTACCTCTCTCAAATTTTCTAACTGGGTTCCATGTCATTCCTGCATTTTTACCCATCATCATACCTTTATAAAGAATAGGCATGTCCATAACAACCCCATTACCATTTGTAAAAGTATCTAAAGTACCCGTACCACCACCCGTAAGAGCTAGTGGGTCTAATAAGGGCCAATTATGTCTAGGGGCAAAATAGTCATTAGTACCACTATTAAGACCTTTGTCAAAACAAGTGTTACAAGTACTGGTATCAAACTTATAAAATTCTAAAATACCTGAATGATTAAAATAAACATTGTCTGCAACATATGAGGTGCCATTCCACACTATATTTTCTGATGAAGGCCAATCTTCTAGTTTATTTTCTCCCGCCGTTTCACTAGGTGTACTTCCCCAGTCTCCTCCAAACTCAGAACCTGTTGGGTGGAAAACTTCATTGTCTGGATCGGCCAATGCTTGGTCTTGTCCCACTAAAGGACCATAAAGATCATTACCCGTGCCATCTCCAAGTGTGGTACCAAAATTATTTTCAAAGTTCAAAATTGTTCCGGCAGTACTACCATAGTTTTGGAATGTAAATATATCATTTCTCGCGGTACCCGTTTCCCTAGCAAATCTCGCTGCGGGATTTTCTACCCCTACACTTACCCCGTAAAAATCATAAGATATCTCACTAGCCAAAAGAGGGTGGTCAAGGGCTTGAGAACCAAAATAAGTACCTGTTTTCCAAAAAGGATACCTCCCATAACATCTATTATACCCACTATTAATATTTCCATAATCATAAAAAACGGCACTTTTGTTAGCCGCCACAGTCATTACTGCAAATTTTGTGGCATCCACCGAACTTATAGGGTCAGATTCATAAAAACAACAACAACCTAATGGATTATTAGTTAAATCTTGCATAACCCCCAGGGCATCTGGAATACAAGGTCCTCCTTGCAGTGGGTCGTCTCCACAAGGAACTGTTGCAAAGGGATTATAATTAGCCGCTTGGAAGTCTGTACACCCAAATATTGTTGATCCGTTACCACTTCCATTTGTTCCACCTAATCTATTTGGTGTTATCCCCACATCTAAGTTTTTAGATTGGTCCATGTAATGGTACCCATTCAAAAAAGGATAATCGACACCAATTGTAAAATCAGTGTCTTCAAAATACCCCACATCTAACAAATCTCTCCAAAACCATAAACCATCTATAAATGTGGCATAATCAGGAATTCCTAAGACATTTGGATCCGCACTTTCAATAAACTGAGAATATTTTCTCACTGTATATTCAGCAAAAGGGTCATATACCCACCCCGCATATTGTGGAGTTCCATAATATTTTAGAATTTGTAAATTACTAAACTTTCCTTCAAAAGTTGTGGTTGTGTAAGTCACCCCATTAAAGTCGTATGTCTCTGGAAAATTACTTAAACCTAGTAATATTGTATACACTCCTAAGGTAGATGGTATAAAAACTGCGGAGTAAGTTCCTTGTTGAGCAAATCCGTATATTGCAGTCGCGTCTCCTGGATATAATAATGCCGTGGTCACTTGTGCCCCACCTGGGTCTAAAATTTTAACAATACCTGTAGACGTTACTTGAGTGTATTCAAAAGTCATATACAGTTCTTGTCCAAGATACTCGGGTGTTACAATAAAAGTTTGTTCAATAAAATTCCCACTAACTGCATTATTTTCCGAAGGCCCTACCCAAGAATTTGATGATGTTAGGGTGGCACCATTTCCAGGTCCTGTTGTGCCTAATGTTAAATTTGATGTGTTTCCATTATAGTATGACCATCCACCAAAATTGTCATCTGTGACATCTAATAAAAATTCATCACAAATTCCATTACCACATTCACGATAACTAGTATTAAATCTATGTTTTAATTTTTCAATTTTTGTTTCTTGAAGATCCGCTTTATTATACTCAGTAAAATCAATAAAATAACTATCTCCTAAAAATTCTCCATAAGCTTCCATCCATCCCCCTGTAACGTCTTTAACATATCCTACATAATCATCTGTTTCTTTACATCTTTTTGACTCTATTTCTAACCCATCTCCTGTTTTTACCAGTATTTGACTATATTCAAACATCCATGAGAAAAAAGATTCCACATCAGTAAAATCATAATTTTCCTTACCTGCTCTTTTAGTCATAATGAGATACAACTGACTTATGGGTCTATTAAGATTATCTTTTAACCCCTTAAGGTCAATATCTTGTTCAATAACCAAATTAGAATTAGGGTCATTAAATATACTGTTACTCATTGGTAACCTACTAACTTCAAATTCATTAATTGTTGTTAATATTTTTCCTCGTCTTAAATAATATTCTGAAGGGTATGGATTTAGTTTGGAGATTGTTATAAATGTAGCCTGTGGGAGTGTTGCAAACGTATATTGTCCGTCATAATAGGCAATCCCATCCGCCAATTCTGTTGATCTTATAATAAAAGAAAAATCATTAACTATATCTAAAACTTCGTATGTTCCACTTAAATTATATAATAAAGGTCTAAGTTCATTAGGAAACATTGTGTCAGCAGCATCTTCTGAAAGTGTTAATAAAATATCATCTTCTTTTTTTAACCCATGTTCTGTAATTAAGGTAACCATCGTACCTTCTGGCTGAATAGTAAAAGTAGTATTTTGTAAAGGTTCACTAGATATTTCTAAAACTCCCGTATCTGAATAGTTTTTTACTTTTTTAATAAATCCTTGGGAAGATACTACCTTCCAAGAATTACTATTAGGTGCTGGTGAGTTTGTCCATTCATCATGATACTCAGACTTATGTTCAATAATAACGTAATGTTTTCCTTTATTATTTAACACACTATTCCATTGTGTTCCAATTACACGCTTAAAACCATATAATGAAGGGTCACAAGTATCGTATTGATTATTGGCTACCTGATATCCTGTTGATGCAATGGGTTTAATAAAAATATAATCACCTTCTTCAAAATTATGTTCATATGGTATATATATGGCAGTAAACCATCCCCGTTCTGTTTTTAAGGGAACTGTAAATAAAAAAGGTATTCCGTCCTGAACATATCCTGTAAACTGTTGATTAGATATAATTAATGTTTCATTATACTCAACTGGTTCTTGTACTATGAAATTTGATTGTATAAACCAGTCCTGAGGAGTTATCGCATTATTCATCAAATTTAGATAATCAGTTATTTTATCATATAATAACTTATCAATACCAGTATCAAGATAAAAACGTGCATCTTCAATATCTATAGAAAAAGCTAGGTTAGCATTAAATTGAGGGATATTATACTTAAGAGTATATTCATTTTGAAAAGGATAGATTATTTGTCCTACCCAATTATCTTTGTTATGTACTTCAAAATTTTCAACGTTTGGATTTGGCCCATTTAAGGTTAAAATATTAGGTAAGTCGTAATTTACGGTGGCTAAAGCATTTGTTTGGGATGTCGATGTAGCCCCTGTTACAAAAGTAAAGTTAGCATTTAATAAATTACCTAACCAATAATATTCTTGTGGGTAATAAATTATAGGGTTTATGTTGGCCGTTAGTCTATACTTTGTGGATTCATTTCTCTCTTTTGCAAACTGTTCTGAAGCACTAACTATACGAATTTCTTCTCCAGTTGGTAGTGTTTTATTATTTTGATTAAGGTCTACATTTATATCATAACCAACATTTATTCCCGCCGCTGTCTTAAAAGGTGTACCAACTATTTTTTTTCTTTCCATAATTATTCTGAAATTAAACCTGTTTTATAACCCAGTATTCTTTTTATTTTCTCTGCTGGACTTAAATTATGATATAAACTAAAAAAGTAATACCCTCTATATGGATAAGCTCTAACCGCTGTATTATCCGCCCCTTTATCATTATTAAAATTATTACCTACTGACCAAGGTGAGGTTTGGAACCCAGTCCAAGCGGTAGTCTGTACTACTTGTAATGATGACCACCAGAAAGTATTAGTATCATACCATTCTTTTGGTACTCTTCTTAACCAAGGTTTCCAGGACGCACTTGTGTCCATATCTGTTGGAGCGTATCTAAACACATGATAATTAGAATATGTTTTATACCCATTAGGGTTGTATAGAGGTTGGACAGGGTACAATAAATTACCATACCAAGCTGAAGATGTCCAATCATACCATCCTGGTATGGTTGTCTCTAACGCCAATAATTCAGTTCCGTCTTCATCTAAATCTCTAGGCCATTGTTGCCCTGTTCTAAATAAAAGATTATCGTATGGTGCAAAATATTTATGTTGTATAAAAGAAACACCAGTTCCATTTCCATTTGTGTCAAAGTCTTCATGATTAGTTTCTCTAGTTGTAAACCCTTCGTCCATTTCAGCACTAGGATGTGCAGAGGAAGAAGGTAGATGTCTATCTATACTTGACCATTGGTTTATCCCTAGTTGAAAGTTAGGGATATCTTTAGTTATTTCTTTTATTTGTATCTCCCCAATTGTGTTTACATTATAATATTTAGCATTCGTTATTACCTGACCTGCTAGAGGATCTCCAGGAAAGTCATCTACATAATACCTATAAGTAAGTGATAGTGGATCTCCATAAGTTCCAGCATAAAGTAATGAATGGTTTATCCAACTTGATGTTCTATTCCATACTGATAAATTTTGATACTCGTCCCATGATTGTTCGGTAATGTAATTACTACGACTACAACATTCTGAAGCTTCTTCACCCACATAATATTGTGGAAAATATAATGAACCAATTAAAGGTTCACTTATAGTTCTATTGTCATAATTTCTTATAGTATTAACTTCTTGAACCCAAAAGGCTGAAAATTCTGTATCACTACAACCGCCACCACCATATCCTTGTGTACAATAATAACAAACTCCCACTCTAGAATCTGCACGATCATTATTAAATGGAGTACTACCCTCATCAGAATTGGTTGGTCTAACTGTTACTCTAACTCCCATTCCCTCTTTAAGTTGTATATTTTGCCAAAGAACTATCCCGTTCTCATATCCTTTTATTGTGACATTTCCACCAGGATTAACCGCCCCAGCAGTATTATCAAAATCAACAACAGCTATACCTGCATTAGTACCTCCAGCAATACAGGTTCCATCCGTATTAGTGTCACCAAAATATGCTGTGTGTCCTGAAAAAGACCAATTGTTGTTATTATTACAATCGTAAACCGTTGCGTCACAATAGGAAAGTCCGGCCACAATCCAATCATTTTCCCCATTTGTACATGTGGTAACTAATTGTGCACCCAAATCATAAGCCGCGGCATAAGGGGCAACAAACCCCCCCATCATTATATTTCCCGTAATAGTGTCCGCAGCGGTAGTACCTATAGTATTGGCGGGGTTTATTAATGTATATGTAGCATCCCCATAATAAGGAATTGCATCTTCATTATACCAAGAACCGTTTGATGAGTTATGCATCAGATAAAGTCCTGAATCATTATAAGACCCAAAAGTTAAACACCCAACACAATTATCCATTGTACCGTCACTATAGAAATCGGGGTTGGCTACCGTATCAATATAGTTTGTTATTAACTCACCTTGTCTCCACCCTGCAGAAGGTAGATTATCACACGTAGCAATATTAGTTGAGTTACCCATACCGGGGTCTCCTGCTCCATTTACTAATTCAATTGTTCCCCCACCTAGTGAATTGTATCCGAGTCCTCGATAACTCGCCTCAACTCTTCTATTAATGAAGTAATTGGATACGAAACCACCATAATCATTTATATTAACATCTATTAAGTCTTTTTGACGAGAAGGTGCTTTCATATAATAGTCAGCGAATAAGTAATTAATTGGAAACATGTTTCTACTGGTAACGTCTCCGGTAGAGTATAAATCCGTATAAACATAACTTCTACTAATGATCCAAGGATTGGTCCCTATACTATTATTCATCCAATCTGGTGAAGTATTGTTGTAATAATTATCATATCTATCACTTCGATCGGGAATACCGTCCTGATTTTGTTGGAAAAACCAATCTAGTGTCCCAAATTGACCAGTAGTTTGTTGCGTTCCGGCACCGATATCATTAATAGCATTATCATAATCCGCATAATAATTAAAAGATTGTCCCATCGTATAAAAACCACTCATTCTAATTCTAGCGTAATTAGTGTGTTCTTTAACCCTAACTCCAAATTGGTCTAACATATTATAGGTATATTCAGAAGTAGAACCATAGGCAGGTGTGGCGTGGAAACTATATTTATTCTCTTCGGATGCGGTCGTATAGGTATCTGAAGCCGAATCATATGCTATTCTATTTTGGCTATCGTCCATACGATTGGGTGCGAAAAATATTCCTCTATTTGTTATACTTTGGAATTGTATTTCTGGGAATCCATAATCATTAAAGTCCCCCTGTCCTTCAAAATAAAACTTAAATCTATAATCAGCATATGTGGCAACCCCATTTTCGTCATCATCTCTCCAACCTTGTAAATCTTCGTCCCATACTTTTTTTCCTAAGTTTAAGGGTAAAGGTATAACAAAGTTTCCATCCATGTCAGTTTTCCATTTACCTACATATTCTGGTACTCCATCTTCATCTAACCTAATAGCCTCTATTATACCAACATGTCCAAAAGACTCACCGTCCGCTTTAACTTGTCTTGGTGTTCTTAGATTATCAGCTCTAACTATTCGTGATACCCCATTCTTAAATCCTTTCATAGAAGAGTTATATGACGCGTATTCTTGCCAACACGCACTAGGAACAAAAGCGTTATCTGTCCCTATAGTCCCATCGGTATAAAAACTACCAATAAAATAAGCCTTAGGGTTGACGAATCTAGCAATTGCAAAATCTAATCTAGTTAAACCAAATTCACATTGGTCAATGTCTCCCCAAAAAGGATTAACATATGCGGTACTATTTAATCCCACAATTTGTGCAAGTTGATTCAAATCATCTGAGTATTTGAACTGTGATTCTGAGTCAAACAGGTAAGGGGAATACCCTAAATTAATTAGGTCTGATGGTGTTACCGAATTTGTACCGATATCACTTAAATCAACATCTACGTGAACAATATGTGTTCCACTAGGTAAACCAAAAAACATATAATCCCCATTTTCATTAGTTGTTGTGGTGTATTTATAATATTTTTCATGGATATATTTTAGGTCGGGATTCGTCATAATATCGTACTTAGATGGAAAAGTTCCAACTGGTACGTGATCCGCCGGTGTTGCTAATTGTTTATCACGTGGTAATAAGTTATATCTCTTACCACTGGAAAGGGTATCATTTGGGGTATTAAAAGGGTATAACTGTCTTATGGTCTCATTCCTAGCGTCCTTAGCGTCTAGTGGAATAAAAACAGAAATTTTAGCATTTTGTATTGGAAAATTCCCGTTAGAAGTAACTTTACCGACCAACACTCCTTTATCGGAACAAAATATTCTATAAGCTTCTTTTTGTAAAATTTTAAGACTAAGAATCTCTAGGTAATCAAAATCTTGTTCTAGATCAACATTGATAGTTTGATTACCTTCTTTAGGTAGAATTCTTATTACTTTGGACTCTTTCATTAAATCATTTATTAATAAATATTTTTAATGATATTTTTTCAAAAGTAAATGCGCTTTACTTAGCAATAACTTTAATATCGTTTTCTGGGTACTTAATTTCAAACATTGTGTTAAAGTCACCAAACAATGTTAAATTATTTTGTGTATTAATTTCTCGTGTTTCTTGTACTATATAAGGTTGTGGTACTTCATCTATAGAATACTCTCCCCCTACTCGATTAAAAACTTTCATTTCTGTTACGTTCAATACTCCGTCTATTGAGTTTATGGTTCTAGAAAGGTCGGCAAGGTAGATATTTTGCCCCATCTCTTGGTTGTTTATGTTCATGTAATTTCTTACCGCATTTATCATTTCACCAGACACTAAAGATCTATTAAAATTATCATCTAAATAAGCATATATCTCAAAACCTATATTAAGTATTCTTCCTCCACTTATAGTCACATAATCGTTAATCATACGATAATTCGCCAAATATCTAGAAATATTTTCTTGTAAGGTTAGCGTTGCTTCATTAGATAATTTTTTGGAAGGACTTAATCCTAGTGTTGCTATGTCTATTTTATTTTGTGACTCAGAGACTCCAACTCTAAATGGAACTCCAAATTTACTCCCCATTTTACTTAAAAGTGAAAGATAATCTCTCACCGTGACTGCTCTATTTTGAGTAGCAAAATTATATTTTATAAGATATCTTAGTTCTTCTATGGTTGGTGTGTCAGCACCACCAATGGCAGCAACAGGATTATTCGCAACTAAAGTACTATTGACCAACTCTACTGTGTTAGCATTACTCCCAAGGTTGGTGAGTTCTACAATACCTGTCGTATTAAGGACGTTGGGTCCTATGTTTGACTGTTGTCCACCTCCTACCCTATATCTCATGTAAATTGTTGAATTTGCTTTAGGCAACTCCCCTAAGCTTTTATTATTAACAAGAGTTTGTACTTGTTGAGTAAATCCATTATCTAGGTAATTGTTTATAGGTGAAGCGTCGGATGTACCACTTCCAAAAGTAACTTTACAAAAACCTTTATCTGTGTATTCCTTAATAAATTTCTTATCTGTATTTACCCATTTTCCCGGAGTAATAGATGAATTATCCGTATTCCTACTATAATCATCTAAAAATATTTGGTTTTCTGCTAAGGATTCAACCTCATAAAATCTGTTTTCAAAAGAAATAAACTCACTTAGTGTTGGTTGAGCGGCGTCTATACCATCAACCATTTTAATTTGCTCAACACCAATAACATTAGTGTCTGGTAAAACTATTTGTAAAAATGGTTTAAGGTCTTCAGGTCTTATATTTCGTTTTAATATTTTAGTCGTACCATTAACAACTAATTCTCGTTTGGTAATATAGTATGAGACGATGACACCGTTTGTATCAACATTGGGTCTAACTTTTCTATTAGGTATACCTCCTACTGAAAGAGGTGAAGAAAAGTCGATATCGTCATTTACTTCAAAAGTTTGTCCACCTCCCTGTACTTGTGATCCATATTTTAATATAGGACAATAAGAATTGTCAAAAGTATCTCCTTTTGGAGGGACTGTAACTCTAAAGTCAACAAGACAGATACTTGGTCTTACTCCTGGAATATTCAAACCTAAAGTTCTTCCTATACCTAATAAAGAAGATTTTTCTTGAGCGTAATCAATTTGTGTTTCTTGAAAAGCTCTATCTGTATTAAAGGAAAGCATGTCCGCAACCGCAGCATTTAATTCCAATAACATTTGTCCAACCGACGCATCGTTAAAATCACTAAATAATTCTGGATAATATTGTTTAACAAAATTTATTAGTTCAGATCTTACCTCTAAAAAGTTACGTGCGTTATAATTAATACGTTTTGCCATTTTTATAAAATAATTTCAATATTGTCATTTTCCTGAAATGAAGCACTATTAACAGAATAATCTAAATTAACCTTTATATGATTTTCATCAGGATTAGGTGTAATTTTTATCTCATTAATTGTCACATTAGGTATATATTTTCCAATATTAACTTCCAACTCATTTTTCACATCTCCAATAGTTGTCTCATCTATTTGTTCAAATAAATAATCATAAAGTCCAGAACCAAATTCTGGGTTATATAACCTATCTCCTTTTCTAGTTAAAAGTAAATGAGTTATGTCCGCCTTTATTGCGTTTTTAGTTGTGGCGTTAAGCCTTAAAAAATCACCCAAAGGAGAAGTCTGAAAAGGAAAATTAATATTTATATTTTTAGTTGCCATATATTTCTTTAATATAAATATTGATCGTTTTAATTTGTAGTCCTTTTATCAACTATTATCTTTTCTTAAGTTTTTGTTCATTTTTATATGTTGGGGGGTGAATGGACAATGTTTACATCCACTACCACAACAACTCCCTCTTTTTTTATGGTACTCTTCTGTCATTACCATTTTTCCACCTTCCCAATAAAAATCTTTGTGCCCAAATTTAGGTTTGACAAATTCTTTATAATGTAGTTCACTAATCCAATCGTCACTTCTTTTCATTTTTCACTTCTTTTACTTCTTCTTTATGTCCACAATAAGGACAAGTTATTTTATTTTTTAATTTGTCATTAGAAAATAAATGGTAGTCAGAAATTGACCACCATTTACTACATTTACCACAGTTAAAGTGGTATAATATCTCTTTACTAAATTTATGCGTCATTTAACTCCACTTCATCCTTTTTCTCCTTAATAGACTCCATATCAACATCAATTTCACATTGTCCTCCTGAACAAGCTAACTCTCCAGATAAATCTGTATTATCATCTAACTCAATCACATTGGATAAATCAACATTGGTTAGGGATTTTAACATTTCTTCATACTTTTCTTTTGTAATGTCTTCAAATGGTGCTTGTTTATATGTCCCTCCATTGTATGGTAGTACCGATAAACCATTGTAAAACTTTCTATTTTCCCACATCCACTCTCCTGCTGGATCCCACTCATGTTCTCTTAATGAAATAGTGGCTGATACATTATGACTATTTGAACCCTTTCTGTGTCCTGCATTTACCCATTCACTAGCAACTTTTTTAACTCTTTCTAGTAATTGAAATGGCGATTCCGTTCTTAGGATTGACCCTTCAGGTGATTTTTGTGGTATACTTATCACTGCGGTGTCGTGTGGTCTGAAGTATTCATCTTCAACTAATTCTGGATGATTAATGGTTAGATACGTATAAATAGCTTCGTTTTTACCAACTCTAATTCTTCTTATATAATAATCATTGTGCCACGCATGAATACCTGATGATGTGCCTAATGTTAATGATGTTGTCCCTGCAGGTTTAACTGTTGTTGTTCTTGCTGCTTGATTAATTCCTAATAGTTTTGATACTCTAGTGTTTTCTCTTTTTACTAGACTAGCGGCTTTAGACATATCATATTTAAGAACTTTCCCTGACCCAATACCTGTCATTGAAACCCCTATCAGTGCGTCTTTTTCTGTAGTTTCTCTCCAAACATCTCTTAAATAATGGAAAGAAGTATATCCAGCTTGTAAGGTCCCAATAAAAGATGCAACTTTTACTCTCTCATTCAAATCTTCTTGGGATTCGATGTTTGAGACATTAACCTCACAAAGATTACAGAACTGGTATGGTCTTAAAGCTATTTCGCAACATGGGTTAGTCCCCCAATCCTTATCATTGTTAAGATATATACCTGGTTCGCCAGCTCCTGATAATTCAACTCTTTTCCATAAGTCCATAAAAAACTCTTTAGTTATTTTATGTCTCATAAGTACTGCTGAGTTATTAGCTCTACCTCTTTGTGGGTTTGTTTCCCACCAATTACCAGCTTTACATCCTATCATTGCGTCGTCATCAGCACTAAATAAACTAATAAGAGCTGCTCTACGAATACCTCCGGCAAGTACCGCGTCTGCGATATGACATACAATATCATGTACTTCAATTGTTGTAAGTTCTTCTCCATTTTCTTTTTGATTTAATAAACCTTCTATTTTCACTAAACATTCTTTAAGTGGTTGAGGTCCTGGTGCTTTACCACCTGATGTTATTAATCTAGCCCCTTTTGGTCTAATATCTGAAAAGTCAAACTCTACTCTACTACCACCACCATTCATATATGATTTCATAAGAACTTTAATTGAATCTGCCCATCCTTCTATACTATCACCAATTAAAAATCTTCTTTTCTTTTTAGGATAAGGTTTTTGTATAATTGGTAATTTTGCAACATGGTGTCTCTGTACTGAATACCCCACTCCTGTTCCACCTAATAATAAAAACATACACTCACTAAAAGAATCTATATTATCGATCGGCATATAAGCACAATTATAAATTCTATTTGGGGAAATTTCAATTGGTTTTCCTCCAAACTGCATGCTTCTCATCGATGGTAATACTTTCTTGTCATAAACAAATTTGTATTTATCTTCAATCTCTTCCTTCAAATGAGGATAGTGTTTAATATGCATCTTTTTATTTCTGGTAACTAACTCGTCCCATGTTTCTCTTCTGTTTAATTCTGGGATATATTTTGCATATTTCATATACACAGTAATATCCGACAAAATACTATTTGATACGTCCATTTTTTACTAAATTTTTATTAATTATTATTTAACTTTTCTTGCCTCTTTTTAATGGCATCCAAAACTCTGTTTGCTTTCTTCTCTTTTTTAACATCTTCAAATCCTAAGAATGATACTTGGTCATCTGTATCGATATGGACTCTTCCATTATCAAAAACACAGTCTTCAAATATTACACCGTCTTTACCAAATCTTGATTTGAGGACTGCTATGGTTGCTCTTCCACTTTCTTTTTGTTCTAGTGTCTTTGCAATGGACATTATAAAATGTCCTATTTGACCTTTCTTAATTGACCCCCCTATTTGGTGGGCTTCTACTACATCAGCCCCTATTGAACTTCTATTACCTTGTACTGCGGTCCATCCAACCATATCAAACTCGTGTACTAATGTTTCAAATTCTCTCATTACATTACCTTCCCCAGCGTATTCATCGTTAAATGCTCTACTTGGTACCACACAGTCAATATAATCTAATAAAATAATGTCTGGTCTCATACCTCTAGTAATTAATTTTCTAATATAATGTTTTATTTTACCCACTGTGGTTCCATCGGAGGCCATTTTTTTAATTATCAAACTACCTCTATCTTTCTTAAATTCTTTTAATTTTTCTTTAACCTCTTCTTTTCTTTCGGACAATTCGTTTAATTCTATCCCGGTCCAACATGCAATATGTTTTCTCTGTATTACCTTGGGATTATCTTCAAAGATTATTTGTACTACGTTATGTCCTAAATTATATGCAGTATTAGCAAATTTAGTTAATACTGTAGATTTACCAACACCGAATGGGGCCAATACAACACCTAATTCTCCCTTAGATAGTCCTCCATTAGTAATGTTATCGATTCCTGTTATTCCTGTCGCCACTGGGTGTCTAAAGTCATCTGCCAATACATCTTCTAGAGCGGTAAACACATCAATACCATCTTCCTTATCATTACCAACACTTAGTGCCTTTCTAAACAAATCTTCTATCTTATCATAGTCTTCGAAATTACCGTTAGACATTATTTTTTCTGAACTAGAAATGGCTTTTTTTATTTCTTGTTGTTTACAAAATTTTAAGGCTGTTTGTTGGGTGAAATCCGCATCTGCAAAATCTTGATCCTTTAATTTTTTTAAGGTATCTTTTAAGTATTCTTTTGCCGTTTCGTTTGACACCTCAATTCTAATAAGTTGGTCTAAAGAATCATGTGTAGGAACCGTTTCATATTTTGTATAATATTCTTTAATTAATTGCATCAATAATCTACAATATTGGTCATCAAAATATGTTGGTTCTATCGACTCTACTATGTTGTCTGCAAACTTGTTGTCCACTATTAAAAGTGAAAGTAACTTTAATTGGAATTTATCTCCTAAGTACCCAAAATTTCTATCTGTCATTCTATAAATTTTCTTTTATTATAAATATACTATTTCTCCTTAATTACCTAGTACTACATTCGTAATGGTCTACTACTTTTGTGTACTTTCTTTGACTTAATCCTCGTTGTATCTTTGATATTATAGATGGTATCAAGGATTTTATGTTTACTGAGTACCTTACCTTCGGTGGGAAGTCCATTCCTGTGAATCTTTCGATAATTATAACCTTACCGTCGACTCTAATTTCAAAGGTGAAGTAGTCCTCTTCTTGTTTATCAACTTCTTTTACTACGGAGTTTTTTAGTGAGTAAGGGTTATAGTTTAACCAAAGAAAATCTTCTGTTTTCTGTTGTAAATAACTTTGTATTGTTGTTACAATGTCCCCTAAATCCCATCTAAGATCCATAGACTCTTTCGCTCTATTGTTATATCCTCTGATATTAAAGTACCTTTGGCAAATAATGTTATCATTAATTCTTAAGATAAACTCAAATTTATCGGTGTATTTATTCTTTGTTCTCTCCATTTTTTTTTTCGTTATTTTTTAATGTTATAAAAGGAATTAAAAATTCTGATTGGTCTTCGTATGATGCTGGTATTATATTTACTATCCCATCATCAATCATCATTCTAATTACGTTCTTGTAGTCTCGTCCTGTTGGATCTAGATTTAAGTTTACTAAATCTTCTACGTTTTTCCTAGCCCCTTCGTTTATTAAAGGTTCATTTAAGTTAATTATTTTTTTATTTATTTGGTAAAGTTCGTCACCGAATACTCCACCATTACTGGTTCCTGTTTTTATATTATTTAATACTTTCGTTACTCTCCAATTATCCCCCTCATATTCCAATTCTTTAATCTCATCCAATTCTACTTTTCGAGTCCTAAGATCTGGCATTAATTCACCTAATCTTTTAGGAGATAGTCCTTTTATACCTAAAATATTGTCTGAAGAATCACCTATTAACATTTTTACTAAACAGACATTTTTAGGTAGATAGTCTAACTCTCTAGTAGTTAAAACGGTATCCTCTTTTACTAATTCTTTTTTATCTAGTAAATAAACATAGACACCTTCATTTACTAACTGTACAATGTCCCTATCTGCCGTATAAATTGTTATAAGTTCATTTTTCTTTCTATTAAGACAATAATAAGCGATAAGATCATCAGCCTCTGTATCCTCATTAACATATTGTCTTACGTATAACTCTTCTAGGTACTGTTGGGTCCTTAATTTTTGTCTTAAAAAAGATTCTGAATCGTAATTTCTAGATTTTTTTCTATTAATCTTATAGTTTGGGTAAATCTTTCTTCTAGTTAGATTACCATATTGTCCATCCCAAAATACAACTACTTTATTATAGTGTTTCTGGGAAAGGGTTTTTCTAAGTATATTAAGAAACTGGAATAATCCTCCAATATGTTCTTTTTCTTCGTTAAAAACATTCTTAGCCCCGAAGAATGCTCTTTTTAATAGAGCATCTCCGTCAACTATAAGGGTTTCAAATTTTTTCTGATTATTTCTTCGTCTCAACTCATGGTAATTAAAGGGTTAAACATTCTCTTCTATAAGTTCAAAGCCGCCGTCTTCTACTTTTTCACCAGCTTTTTCAAATTGTTCAACCCAATAACTTGAGTGTGATTCTTTGTATTTTTTAATTTCATTAGCATCATCACTTATGAAATTGTGTGGGGTTACAATTACCCTTCCATCGGAAAAACCAATACCATTAACATGATTTTTGAGTATCGATACTTTTGTTCGTGTCGCAAAAGCCACTTTTCTACCATTTTTAGTGGCGTTAATTTTTGATGTTCCACTATTCTTCTGATTACCAAATAAGAATACGAGTGTCGAATTAAGGAATATAGCCTCCCCTCCTTTCATCTTAATTCTTGGTTGACTAAAAGGATTATCTGGTAATTCAACCCATGGTTGGTTAACAATTATTAGAGTATTCGTAAATTTTGAACTCTCCTTTCTTGATCCCGTGATTCTTTGATTAATACCCATTCCTATCTTATCGGCTAAGGTACTTGCGTTATGCATTTTTCCACCTTTACCTTCAAAAGTCATTTTACAAGGTACTGAACCAACAGAATCCCAAAAGAAAACCAAATCATAAGGAATGTTACCTTTTTGTTGTTCATCTATTAACTCATTTATGTAATCGGTGATTTGTTCAATATAAGAAAAACCATCATTAAATAAAAAAGTACCACTCCATTCACCATTATCGTTTAAGTCACATTCAAAACCCATTAGTTTAGCATGTTCAAAATCCCATTTTTGTTCTGTGATTATAAACACAGGTAATTTACCTTTTCTTTGGGCATCCACCGCAGCTTTTACTAAAGCTGTGGTTTTTCCAGTGTCAGAATGTCCTAAAAATACATTTATATGTCCTTCTGCAGGTCCTGGTATACCACAAGCTTTGTAAAATGCTTCACCAACATCAAAGAAACTATCTTCTTTGTATTTTGCCTTTGTACTATACTTTCCTTGTAAGTCCTCTAATGAGAATGTTTTTTTCTTTATTGATTTCGCCATATCTATAGTTATTAAAATGGCATATCATCCATGTTAATCTCACTTCCTTTGTCAAGTTCTGACAAAGTAGTATCACTGACCGAGGTCTTTTGTACTGGAGAACTACTTTCTTCTTTTCTTTCATAAGGATTTTCACCTTTCGCCACTTTTTCAAGAAACTCTACATCTTTTCTTACATACACATCTTTATATGTTTCTTTATTCGCCATCCAAAGTTTAGCTTTCTCTGCATCTGTTGTTAACATAGAAGGGTCTTCAGCCATAATTGTAGATACTGTTGTGTAGGTACCATTACCACTTGGTAATTTAACAGCTTTAAGGATAAGGTTAATATCTCTTCCTTCTCTTGGGTTGGTAATATCTCCTTTCTTTTGAAATAAAGGAATTAATTTATCCATAATACCATCTCCTTTGAAGTTGTGTTTGAATCTCCAAAACTTTACTCCGTCTGCTTCATTATCTCTATCGATAACTCTCACTACATAAAACTTTCTTGGTCTATACTGCCTAGCCAATACTTTATCTTCTGCGTCTCCTGTCATTAATAACGCCTCATTTACTTCGGTAATAGGACTTCTTTCATTGTCATTCTTACCTGGATCGTAAAGTTTTTGCCACTTACCATCAATTTGTACCTCATGAAACCAAGCTTCGGTAAATGGTGAAGCTCCATCTTCAGGAGGTAAAATTCTTACTGTTCTTTCTCCGCTTGTTTCTCCTTTTGGTAAAAAAGGTGCGAAATACTTTCTAAGGTCTGTTTTCTTTTTTTCGGTCCCTGTTCCAGACTTGTTGGACTCATACTGTTTAAGAATTGAATCTAATACGTTACTCATTTTTAATTTTTTTTTTAACTAGTTAATTAATATTTTTTTACTCATTAAATATACAAAACAATTTTATTAAAGTAAAGATGCTTGTATAAATAAAAACCCAACTCTATTCGGGTTGGGTCTAATATTATAATTATTTATTGTAAGTGTCAAATATACTTAGTTGGTCTCGTCGTCAAAGTCAGGATTAAACGATTTTCCAATAGAGTTATCGTCCCAATTTTCAGTGTCACCTACTGTTAGAGTGTATTCTTTTGGTATTTCTTCACTATCCATATCCATATCAATTCCTCTCAATCTTTTATATTGTGCCTTTTTTTCATCAAAATACTTGTCTAGTCGTTGGTTGTAAGGAAAACTATCTAGTGACCTTAATTCCATCTTTTCAACAGGAGTTGGTGGTGCCATACTCTGAATTTCATCTTCTAAACTATCTATCTTATCAAATATTCTATCCATCATATCTAGTTTAGTCGAAAGTTCGGTAAACTTAGATTCGATATCTACTAATTGTGTTGAAAATTTTTCTACCGTATCTCCTATTTCATCATTCTTTAGTACTAAATCGGTAACGTCCACTTCCTCTGTTTCCTCTTCTGGTTCATCTAGTGATTGTTCTCCTGGTGCTGGTGGAGGTGGTGGTGGAGGTGTAGTCGGTGTAGTCGGTGGTGGTGGTGGGGTTGCCCCTGCCGTTCCTCCGCCAACTGGTGGGGGTGGTGGTGGCATTGTCCCTCCTGCTTCTCCCCCTACTGGAGGTGGTGGTGGGGGTGTGTCACCCGCTGCCATATCTGGAATATCCAACTCATCATCAGGTTCCGCTTCAGGTTCTTGCTCTTGAAACGTTACTTTGAACTTTTCTTCTATCACACCATTAGATACTTTATCACTATAATTAAGTATTTCTAGGTGTCTTTTCAACTCTTCACTGAGTAAGGGACTTTTTTCCATTTTTATTCGTGCTTAAATGTTACTTCTCTCAATAATTCTCTACCGTCTTCAACGATAACTTTTTTATTTATGACTTTAGTTGACTCAATTAAACCGTCTTTGGACTTAACTGAGTTATTAACTACGTTTTCGTCTGTTAAAAAGTCATTAATCACCTCTGAAGTTTGTGTTAAATTCTCTTTAGATGTCTTATTTTCATTTTTCATAATAATAATTCTTTTACTATAAATATTACTTATCTAAGAAAACTCTATCTAATGTTATTATATATGCTTGTTTTTCCTTAGACATTATAAGTTTACCTTCATATTCGTCCCACTGTATCTTATAATCCTTATGATTAACATTTCCACTTTCTAATTTATATATCTCTTCAATTAATTTATTAAGTCCGTTTATTGTAAAATAACATGTTGATTTTTTATGTATAGGAAATGTGTTTTTTATACTTTTTCTAAACGATTTTCTCTCTTCATAATCTAAACTAATTTTATAAGTAATAAAATATCTATCTTTTTCCTCTCTTATTGTATGGGTAAATATACTTTTGGGTTCTACTTTGAACTTGTCGTTTAATTTTTTGATGAGTCGATCATAGTATTCTTTTGCTACAAAGGTACCAACTAGAGAGGATTTCTTTATGTTTGATGTTTTCATTATGTAACGTTATCGTCTGTTTTACTGGTTTGTTCTAGTATAAAATCCGCCACTGGACCAGAATGTGTACTCCAGTCATATCCTCCGTTATTCCCAAATACATTAGCATATGACCAATATCTTACTTCTTTTGGTCCATAACTACTACTCGTTATAGGTTGGATTCCTCCATTCCAAGCCTCTACTAAAGCCTCGGATATAGTGTGGTCTGCGAATTTTTGATGGTATCCTGCAAGTCCCATAATTAAATATGGTTTACCGTCTGTAGGACTCGAACCATTAAAGTTGGACTCTGATATTTTTTTAATTGTGTTTCCACTATATTTTTGTCTTTTACCCGGTCCGGCATAACCTCCCCAATTATAATCATCATTATAACATCTTTTACCTTTACCATTTCCTTGGTCAACACATGAAGCTCCACTTCCACAATCACTATCTTGTGTACAAGATTTACAAGGTTTTTTAGGTTTACATTTGGCGTGAGTGTAAGCTTGGACCGCCACATAGTCTGCTATACAAGAATATTCAGGAGTTGCGGGGTCTTTCCAATAATTTTCATTTGTACTAACACTCCTACCAACATATACGGTTGTACCTATTTCTGTACCACCTGGTAGAGTATCACGTAATTTTTTCATTACCGCTTTAGCTAAGTCTTTTTTATTGACTTCGTCGTTATAACCTAAAGGTTTAGAACCACTTTTCCATCCACTGGAATATCTAGTTTTTCTATAATGTCCTTCAAGGTCAAATTCAACAGCGTCTACCTTACATTTAGTACAATAGTTATTTAATTCATTTACTAATTCTGGAAGTGTAAAAGGAGTATCTAAACCTTCTGATGCATAATCTTTTTTTACATATGGTTGAACTCCACTTCCCCCGCACATTGGTTCGATGTAATTATAATTAGGATTAAAATATAACATAATGGTTACATACATATCTTCTTCACTTAATAATTTAATCGCCTCCTTTAATCCATCTAAAGAATATCTAGCTCTTTTAGTCCATTTATGTTTTTTACCATTTGGAAATTGTCTATATGGTTGCCAGTCCCAATCGTAACTTTGCCACCTAGTACTACCTCCTGAGGTTTCTGCCCAACTTGATTCGAGTTCTATTGAAACACTGTTTATCCCTTTGGATTTCATTTCTTTTAATCTACTCTTGGTTACATTTCTTTCAAACCAGACCCCTACTCGTTCTACATCACCAGATAAGACATTTAAGTCTCTAGTATCTAGTTTTTCGTCATAAGGTTCACTTACCTCAACACTATCATCTTGTATTGCCGTTAGGAAACTAGAAACATAAGGAATAACTGATTGTGATATTCTTACACCTTCAAAACTTGTACTAACGTCTCCTTGTGTTACTGAATGTTCCACATTAGTTATAATATAAGCCCCATGAAACATTGGAACGTTATTTAATTGGAAATACTGTAATGGTAAAATGGACATCATTCCAAAAGCATCTACCTTACATGAGTAACTTCTCTTTTGGTATACATTCAATAAGTTTTGTCCCTTAAGCATAGGATCCTTTGTTGTTCCCTCTTCGTGAGATAGAGCATCTATTACTAATAAGGATTCTTGGGTTTCTTGAAATTCTGCTTGGTCAAGAGCAATGGACTTAAAGAAGTTTTGATTATCTTGTGCATAATTAACCGCAAAAGCCTTTAATTCTTGTTTTTGTATTTTACAGTCTCCTACCCCTGCATTACCAACACATACCCAATTTCCATAAGAGGGTATCGATATTGCGTTTCCACTTCCTCCTATCCTAAACCCTCCATCATCTTCTGCTTGTCCTTCTATTAGTAGAACAGCATTTGGTAAGCTCTGTTGGTTTCCAATTGTTGTTATTTCTCCTTTATAAAAGTCTGCTGGACAATCCAAACATGGGTCTTCAGTTATATCAAATCCATCATTGGCAAATTCATAACCTTTATCGTCCATATCTAAACTATCAGAGAAACCCCCCATGTACATTACATAAAATCGAGGATTTTGGTCAATACTTTCTTTATCAACGGTTAAATGAGGAATAAAAGATTTTTCGAAATTTTTACTAGAGAAGTCTACTGTTGTGGGTAGTGGGAAAAATTCAAATTGATTATGAGCAATTAAATCATATATTAATGTATATAAACTAATTTTAGGATTTTCTTTAAGATTAAGTAATGGGGTTGGGTCTATTATTTTATGTTTAATGTCAGTATAAGCCCTATCAACAAAACTAAATTGTGAGTACAACCATGATTCTTTACCTTGGTCAAAATCATAAGTAGCATTTAATTTCATTTTTCTCAGTCCTTCTGACGCAGAACCCGTTAACCATTTATCATGAATATTCTTTAGAGTAAGGTATGTGTCTAACTTAATATCATTATCTTCCAATAAATCCTCTTCTTTAGCAACTGCCTTTATATCATCAACAACATCCCCTTCATTAACATAGTCAACTAATTTAACAATAAGTGCATCAAAATATCTAGTAAGATAATCTTTACTTGTGAAGATAGTAGAAAAATCGTCATAAACTTGTTTATTAGGATCCTTACTACCTACACCTACCCACTGTCTCCATGTTACATTTTTAATTGCCACTCTATTTTTCATGAAATTTTCTAACATTTGGTATAGTTCGTTAGTTTGTGGTACTTCATTACCAGGTCTCTGCGTTCCATCATCTTGACCTTCTTCAGTGTAATTAGGGGTATAATGTGTTTTAGGAACGTAAAATGAAGGTTTACCGTAGTTACCTGGATTCAGCCCTCCTACTATACCGTTTTCTATTAAAAAAGGATGGTCTAGTTCATAGTTTATACCAGCATAATCAAAATTATCCGTTTCTTCCATTTTACCACTATACCACTGACTTCTTATTGGATTACGATAATGTATGTTTAGGTATACTTCTTGTCCTACTTCGGGAAAACCGTTATAACTATCGTTATCGTACCAATTACCATTTTGTACGAATTGGGATTGTTCTGATGGTGGTGGACATCCTGTTGAATTACCAGCATTATTGCAGGGCCAATCCCAGGTTCCAGCATTACCTTGAGGTCCTGTAGATCCTTCCTTAAATGATACAATTCTATCTGTATGACTCGCCTTTCTTAAAAAGAAATAATTAAAACCTGCCGATGCGAAGGACTGATACATTGTGTCTTGCCAATGGTCATATCTTGGATTTTCTACCATCCGTTTTGCCACATCTATCTGCGCTGTATATGTCCCAAACGAACCATTATAGTTTCCATCTTTTGCTTTTTTACCATTAAAATTTTCGTTTGGTAAATTTCTTTGGTTATTTACGTACCCATTATAAAGTAAAGGAAGTACAAAAGTTCCATATTTTCTTCCCCCTAGTGTATTATCATTTACTAAATTCCTAACATAATTATCGGTAGTCGCTGACATATTAGTTTCCCGTGTGGCAAAATTTACTGTACCAAATGGTCTTTTAATCATATAAGGATAATCTGGATTAGGGGAATAATTTACCACCGCATCAATTGTGTGTGTACTTATACCATTATTAAAATCAAAAAACTTAGCACCCGAACTAATCGGCCCCGCTCTATCCACTATCCCTACTGCTGCTGGTGGGGTCATATCAACTAATTGTGGTGCTGGCCATCCACTATTATCTACTCCCCATCCAGCATTTCCTTGTCCAGGATAGGTACTTGGACCATTATATACACCGACAGGAGATCTATCACAATAAGATGTCCAAAGTCGTGAATTAGGTCTAAGGTTTGGTGTGGGTGGTGTTGAAGGACTTTGACACCCTTGGCAATCCGCAACTGAATAATTGGCCATATCGTAACAAAAACCTCTTTCGTTCCATAAATCATCATTAACTTTAACAGTTGCGGTTAGTGCTCTTTTAATTTCTGGAAAAGAAGGACTAAGATTGTAGGTTTGAGTATCTAAAGGTCTTCCTGTTGCCCACATTATAAAAGAATCTATAAATTGTTTTTTAATTTCAGGGGCTAAGTTTAATATAGAGTCACCTATATAGTCATAACCATAACTTTCACTACAACTATCAAATACCTTCTGTCCACTAACACTTGTCCAATCTGAACATTGTCCTCCAATAAACCACAAAGCGTTGTTAAAATCGGAAGCACTCATCCAATTAGTATCATTTGTGATATCGAACTTAAATGCGTTTCTATAAACTCTTCTATATTCAGCCGTCCATATTTTTACTTTATCCCCACCATTAGCACTTTTTTCTACGGATATCATGTCTCCTGATGGTTGTGGTCTTTCTGTTTTTTTAGGAATCATAAATGTCCACTGTCCATTCTTTTTAGCCCCAGTACTACTAAAGTAGTTAGGCCACCTAATAAGATCATTAACTTCTTGTTCCCTATATAACCACGAACCTATTTGTAAAACGATATATTCGGGAAGAACTGAGTACCCAGCAAATTGGTCAAAAAATCTTGTTAAATTATTTTTTTTAGTGAATGAAGTGGAATTTTTATGAGCACTACTAGCATAATACTTTCCAACATTATTAATATAAAGGTACCCTAAAGCTAAATTACTTGCCATTTCTGGATTAACTACTCCACTACCTTGTCCGTCCAAAGCCTCTTCGTATCCGCTTGAATCAGCTGCTCTAGTATAAGGTATGTATTGATAGTTTCCCGCATCATCTTTTACTGTATAGTTATTAATTGTTACATTAGTCCAGTCATTTTTAATCCATAAAAAATCTTCTATAATAAAAGTTTGTCTATCCGCATTCCAACCCCATTCTTTATAATTATGTCTATTATTTAGATTGGGGTTAGTAATTCTAGTAGGTTTAGAGTATCTTATCGCGTGGGGTGCGAATTGGTCTGGTTTAATATGGTTTGAACTACTAAAATTATTAGATTGTTTCTCTGTGTTTACCTTTTCAGTATATTTGGTTCTAGACCAGTATGAAAAGAAATCCCACCCTAACCATAATTTATAATCATAATCAAGAGTTCCTTGTGGTCCAATAACTAACTTTTCAACTTTACTATATTCAGATTCAGTTCCTCCTTCTTCTCCAAAACAAGTTTTATACCAATCAATTAATTTATCTCCTGCCGTTACTAATTCCTCGTTTTGTTTATTATCTAAATTTTCTACTTGTTGGTCGCTAGACCCTTCTGTTCTATAATGAGCCACGGATGAAATATAAAAACCTTTACACTCCATTGCATAATCCGCATCACTACATGTATCATAAAATATATTGGAGCTTAATTTTGTGTCTATATTAGGTAACCAATATTCATATTTATTTTCTACTGCTTGTCCTATAAGTCCAATAACACTATGGTAAGTAATAACATCATTTAATGGGTCTTTAGCCCCTTGGAATCCTACAAATGTATATTCTCCTACTGTTTTTGACTCAATTCCGTAACCAGCTTCTTTTAATAACTTAATTGCTGTTTCCGTAGCTTTTTTTCCTTTTCCTTTTTGAGTATTCATCGATGCCTCATTAGTTAGAGTTGACAGTATCTCTTTTAGTCTTTTTTTACCAGTGTCTAATACTCCTGTTAATAGAGTTTCTGCCTCTAGTTGGCCAAGTGCTTCCAACGCATCGTACCCTCCATTATCACTACTAAGAGTTTTTGTGGCACTATCATTTTTAAGGGCCTCTTTAAGAATAGATATAGTGGTTGCGTCCTCACTACCAAACCCAGGATAGTCTGTTGTTTGGTTAGGTACGGGGAAATTATTAGTATGTCCTAATCTCATCATCGTCCTAATCATTAAAAGAGGTATGATTTGTTTTTTTACATCGGTAAGTCTTAGATATGGACTAATAGGTAACAATGGGGTTTCCTCAACAATTGCTGGAATATATCCGTCTTTGAATTCTGCAGATCCAGGATCCCAAGATTGTTTTAGTTCTCTTTGTTTTTTAATTATGAATCGTATTAGTTGTTCTACTAGAGTTATCTCTGGCCATTTTTTTGGTACTATAAACTCTGGCCTTCCATAAGTTGTTTTATTTACTTTCCAACCTGGGAACTGTTTTGTTACCCTACTTACTTTTTCAATTTTTCCAGTTACCCCACTAGGTAAAGAATCACTTCTTGTTTCATAATATAGAGGAAAGGCATACATTTCGGAATTGGCGTCTTGTAAACTTTTTATATCTGAACCACCATTATTTAATAATAGTGCTTTTATATTATCGTCATTATTGTGTTGGGTATATGCCAATGTCCCCACCTCCACTAAAACTTTTTGGAAGGCTGTAATACCATTACATAGTAACTTAAATACATTTTCAAGAGTTGGAGGCATAACAAGAGTGTCAAGTTTTAATTCATTTTCTTGAATATTCATTTTTGTTTTTAGTTCTTTCTCTTGTTGCTCTCCCTTGGTTATATACGCTCTTAATTTCTTAAAATATTCTTCCGCATCTATTTGTCCAATACCATATCTCCCCTCACTTATATCTTCCGTTGTACAATCTGGACACTTAGATACCGTACCATAAACCTCGTAATTTTCATCTCCTTGATTTATTAGAGCTGTGGATGGGGGAGTGCCCAAGTACCCGATAGACACCTCGTCAATACTGTCATATATACTATTAACGTATCCGATAAAGTTTGCGTCCTCAATAGAGTTATTAGTTAAAGTAGTATCTGCGTTATTTTTGTCTGTACCCCTTAATTGTAATAAAAGTTGTCGATAATTATCTGCATTATTAACATTCCTAAAGACTTTTGCTTCATCTATAGACACGAGTGCCCCAGTGTCGGTATATAACTCTTTTGCTGTTATAACCATACTGGTTGAGAATACGTATCCACAACCTGCTGATGCCGCGTCGGTACAATTAACATCACTAGCGATTCCACCCCACCTTAATTCTATATTTCTTAATCTATCAAGACTGTCTGTAAGTAAGTAATAATCAGTAGATACTGAATCATCTTCAAAATGATCCATTTTTGCGGCTAAAGTGGCAATATTATTTATATAAACCCCTAATGTCATACTACCTTCTGGCCATGGTTTTCTAGGGTCTCTACCACTCTCAAAATTTGTAGCAAATTCGTGTTCTCCCCCAGCTTCGGTCCCATAAAAACCCAATAAATCTGGTCCAACATCCGCATATATTGCCGGCATATCAGCAAGATAAGTAAAAGTAAAACCAATAAATTCACATTTTATAATAAAATTTCCCGTATCGTTATCAAACCTAGAGTTAAATTTCATTAAGTGTAATTTATAAGAAATACCTCTTCCATAAAAACCTTTAATAGTAAGAGTGAATAAAGGATATGGCATGTGGAAAAAGGCGGCGTAGGGGGATTGGAGTCCTGGTTCCATTAATGAAGCCCCTCTAATATCCACAAAAGTTATAAAAACTTGAGGCTCAAAAGAGGAGTTAAGTTTTATTTGAATATCCTGTATCCCGAAAGTTTCATTAAAGGACCCTTGTTTTTGAAAACTTCCACTTCCATCAACTGTGTACGCCCCGTCGTCATTTTTTTGAAATCCCTGGAGTCCTCCGATATTTGTCCAAGAAGTCCCTAATTTTCCATAATTTTCTTTTGGTAAATTTTTAGGTACAACAAAACCTATGTTTTCTTTTCTTTGTTGTTGTCTTGCAACATCGTCTACTATAATAGACCTACCCGGTAAAAAAACTTCTAGGTCTACATACGTAACTAAATCTTCTGGGGGTGTAGTGACAGGGCCCTCTCCTATGTTAGTAGGAAAAGGTTGACCACTTTGGTAGTCACTAATATATTCACTTATAACTTTATTTGGATCTACTATTTTTATCCCCATAATTAACCATTTAATCTAATGTGTGTATTTACTGCATCTTCATACTCTTGTAAAGTGTCTTTGAAGGGAAAGGGTATTCTAATAATCTCTCCTTCTTTTATAACGAACTCTAGTCCTCCGTACGTTGGGTTGGCTAACATTATTAACCAACCATGAAAAGGATTACCATAATATTTTTGACTTAGCTTATCGAATCTTGTTACTCCCTTTTTATAAACTTCAAATTTGTCACTGTTTTTTTCATTTAATGAAATAAAAGGCATCATCTTAGGGTACCCCCCTTGGTTTGTCATTTTATAATATCTATTGTAATATACGCTCATAGTTTTATTTTATTAATGGTTTGAATGTATTACTGAGTCATTAGCATTATAGATAGCTTCAGCTCCTCCGTATGAATTTTTACACAACGCAATATTTTGATTCGCAAAAAGACTTCCGTCCGCCGAAGAACAATACTCTATTACAACCTGTGCGTAGTCGGTCGGTGGAGTGTCGTAGGCTGTTGGGTTATTCCAATACCCTGCTGGTGTTGCCTTTTTGTATTTATCGAATACTTCTATATAATGATTTGTTACTTCTTGATTCAATAATTTCATACTTGCATCGAGTGCGGCACACCCACCCGTCAAATAATGTTCCATACATCCTTCGGTATCTGTTATTAAAGGCATATGATGAGTTTGTGAATCACTTAACTGTCTGGCTTGATTATTAACCATTATTGAGTCTGGTTTTATTGTATAACTAAGTTTCCAAACCCCTGGTGTAACTGACGCGTCAGTCACTCTACCTAAAGATACTTCAGCCCCTGTCTGAAAAAATCTAGTCCCTCCTGCCCAATCAGTATTATCCCATATATTTTCAAAAAGAGCGTGTACTAATTGAGAATCTTGGAATTTGTAGTATTGGACTGTTGTTGGAACTTCATCTGAACCTCCTCCACTGTCACCTGAATAGTCATAATCACCACTATCACCGGAATAATCATACCCTCCTCCACCGTCACCACCACCACTATCTCCATCATAGTTATAAGTCGTACCAGTATTAACAATTTGAGTATTGGTAATAGTTATTTCATCATCCGTTATTTCTTCTGTGGTGGTAGTTGTAGTTGTCATATATTTAGTAGGGTTCGCCCTATCTGGTTCACAAATTTCTGTATTAGCAAAATAATTAAACGAAACCGCATTTTGTAGTTGTGATAGTGGTCCAGATAAAGACATACCACCTACAATAAACATTTGCATAGAAACCCTAACAATCCAAGGTTGTGCCCCAATACCTTCAGGATTAAGATCCCAAAAAGGTTGTTCATAACTGAAGTCAATATTATTAATAACGACTTTACAATGATAGAAATCTCCTAACCTAAGAACTGATATTGGTGGTCTACCAAATGCCATATTATTAGGACCTACCGTAGAATTTATGGATGGACCAGGTCTTAGACATTGGTTTAAGAATGTCATTCTGGAGTTGAATCCACATGGATGCACTGAGTGAAATGCTGGATGAAAGTTTTTAACTTTATCTTTGTATGTTTGGTAAGCAAAAAGATCGGTTTCTTTAAGTTTTTCAAAATAATCACCATCTGGAATTCTTAAATTATTTTGTACATAATCATTATGAGTTTCTGTTAATCTTCTTGTATATTCTTCTTCTGCCTCCTCAACTGCCGTTATGGACATTAATTCTGGGTTTACTTCAATACTAATAGTTACTGGTAATACAGGTATTATTGGTCCCATCTCATATTGTCCTGGTGCGTATGAAGTGTCTGGCTCTATTTCTATAAATGGACCACGTAATAACTCACCCGCTCCAGGTACTCTCCCACCATCTCTAATCTCCCACCTACCTTCAGGTGGATCTTGATCACTATACCATTCATCTATGTATTGGTCTGTTGCTGGTGGTACCTCCGGGGTTACCACTGGATTACCTTGTTCATAATATAATATTGTATTTGTTAGTTTAGCTTTAAGATTTTCGGCCCTTAAAGGAGCACAAGTATTTCTGTCTTTGGCGAAAATCTCTTGAGCCTCATATGATTGGTCGGCATAATATTCTACCAACATAGATCCTTGTGAGGGGTCCATTGAGTCTGCAATATCTTCTATTACTTGGTTTTCTGCCTTTAATTCGAATACGGGAGCGTTATAAGTTGTTATAACTACTTTATATTGTTTCCCATCTTCACTGGCTAGAAATTGTCCTAAAGACTCAAAATTAATTTCAGCTCCAAATTGTGTTTGTCCATTAGTGTTAACAAAAGGTTCCGCCTCACCTCCTGATACTGCATTAAATTGAGTGTCGAAGAACTGTCCCGCGTTTGTGTCGACTGGTTGGGTGGCACTATAAACCTCCTCCGCATCTGAATTTGATGTATCCCACACAACACTCCCTATTTCGGTACATCCACTATAATAAAATACTTGTAGTGGTGTTGAGTCTGCTGGTCCGGTTTCTGTTGGTACTTGGAACCCTTCAGGTAATGGGTTATTATTTACTGGTTCTGGTGCAACTACTGCCGCTAATAAATTTTGGTACTCTTCTGGATTAGCAAATGTTGGTGGTTTTCCTGCCGCTATCTGTCCAATGTGTTTTTCAAAATCTTGTCCTCCAAAGAATTGTGCCGCCTCCATGTCAGAATTTTCAGTAAAGTTCATTGTATCTATTACCTCTGGATAATCTGTGACCATCATAAAGTTTAGATTTGCTTGTCTAACTGAATTTTTATAAGTCCATATAGGTTCAATTCTACCAATTATATCAGTTTGGTTATAATTAGCGTTTGAGTTCTCCGTCCAACTTTCTATGTAAGGAGGGAACCACATCAATCTTCCTCCGTTTGGTCCTATTTCATGTTTAGCTAAAACCCCATCTACATTATCCTTCCAAGCTAAATTTTCTAAAGAAAACATAAAATTTCTAATATCATCTTTAGAACTTTGTGCTATGTGCGCGCCACTTACATCATTTATAACACTTGCTCCATTACTCCAACCTCCTCTCATACCAAAGGTATCTCCTGTTGTTGACATTACCAATGGTCTATGTCTTAGAAGGGCATCATATCGGGAGTAGGATTCTGGGTTTTCATTACCTGATTCTGGAGAGTAGACATTGGAGGGTCTTACCCAACTCCTAGCATAAGGTTTTTGTCCGTCATTTCTATAGTTCCATATACCAGAACCTCTACTAATTGTTCCATTTTTAGTTTTTAAGTATCTTGTGTCTTGTCTTATATTATCACCAATAGATAAATCCTCTCCGTTAACCGCCGCTGTATTAACAAGTTTTTGTGTAAAATTTAATAATCCTTTGTCACCAACTGGTGAAAGTAAACTATTAACAATAGTATCTTCTGGTCCCGTTTCTGGGGTCCATCTTACTTGGGATTCTTCTGATTTATTTTTACCTTGTCTAATTTCTTGTACTAAACCTCTGTTAATACCAAATTCATAATCATTATTTATTCCTAAAAGATCACTTATTCTTAACTGTTGTACAAAATAGTTAGTATTAGTTTTTGGTTTACGTGGTCCTGAGAGAGCCCACGCTAAACTATAATAAGAATTATTCAAACCAACAGTACCTTCTACATAATCAATTGCTGGTACATTAGGACTCCCACCAATATACATGTCTCCTGAAGAAAATAAATTTCTATTAAGTAGTAAGTCTCGAGTGGTTCTAGTACCAAACGAACCCAATAACCATTGTTCTAATATTCTAGTATTTTGAAGTAGTATTGGTGGTGCGCTGTCGGTAACCCCATCATTATAAGGTTGTAGTGGAGTATAAAAGGTTTTAACTCCAGAACCATCTGGGGCCGTGGCGTTATTAAATTGAAATCCTCTTTCACTTATTTTTAATCCATAAAATCTATTATCTAGTGGGGATAGTTCCAGTGTGGTCGCATCAAATCTCATAAAGTTACCCTCAAAATTAGGAGAAATAAATAAATCATACATTATAGGATTACTCATAAACCACGAATATGGGTTATTTGATGGGTTTTGTGCTTGGGTTTTCATTACTAGCGATGCTGTATCACTTGGGTAATTAATTAAGGCACCATACCTATTATCAAAACTTCCCATCATAAACTGAGGAAGTTTACCAAATCTTCCTGGTTGTACTATATCTCCAACAGTATCCCCATTACTTGTTACATTATCGAAAAAATCGGCACCTTGTCCGTCTTCAGCAGTGTAGACAGCTTCGTAAGTGTATAAATTTATTTCACATAATTTACTCGATTGTACTGGGAATATATATTCGGGAAAATCACATTGTATGTGTGGCATAGGTGTCCCTAATGTGTTGGTTACACTATCTAAATTTAACGTACCAGTATTATTTATCCCGTATATATTAAATTCTTGTTGGCCGGTATTTAATAATCCATCATCATATAAAACACCGGTGTTAAAATATTCATTACCTGCTATTAATTGTTGTAGGATGTTAGTATTTTCTTCTTCAAATAATAAAGAAGATTCCTGATACATTTCAATATTTTGTTGGAATCCAGCCTCAGTTATCACGTTTGGTAAATTACGTGATAGGAGCCATTCCCTCAATTCCTGAGTGGTTGTAGCTTGTGGTACTCCATTTATTATTGTATTATCTATATTCAGTGACATATATCCTTTTAGAATAAATATTTTTAATTAACTTTTATTGAGGATAAAAACCATTACAATCCACTAGTCTTTTCTCTAATCTTTACCCTTTGTTCTATTTTACTAGTTAATTCCTCTAAAAAGAAGGAATCCCTAAGTAAATCTTTTCTGAAGTCGCTACCTTCAATATCTACATTAACACTACCGTCTACTCTTCCACCAACTTCTACTTTTATTGGTGTTTTTTGTGTTTGTACCATTAAATTATTAAGACTAGATATTACTGTTTCCAACTCTGCTACATTATCTCCAACACTCACAGTTTGTAGATGTTCACCTAATTTACCCATATTATCCGCTAAGAGTCCTACTCCCCTACCGGCAGACTCTAAACCTGGCCCCATAGCTGAAAGAGAGGATAACACTCCCATTGCAGGTAAAGCCAATAAAGAAGCAGCACTAAGAGCTACTAAACCACCCGCCAACCCTGTTAGTTGCCCAAAAGTAGGTAACGTGGAAAAGTCCAACCCAGCCAATGTACCTAAGGCACTAATTATTAGGGATATCCCAGCCGCGGCAATACCAACACCAATACCAACCATCATTAAAGACCCCCCTAAAGCTAACATCGCAATAGCTGCCTTTGGTCCTAGGAAGGTAACTCCTACCATCGCTGCTATTAACAAACCAATCCCAACACCAACACCTAATATAATTGATTTTAGGGTTTCTAGTTGTTGGTTATCTAAATTTCTCATTTCTTTTGCCAAGGCCGCAAATCCTTTTACCGCAAAATAAACACCGGCCCCTACTGCGGCAACAGCAACACCAATCGATGCTATAACTAAAGCGGTACCCATAAGTCTTTTCATTTGTCCTTTACCCGCACCTAAAGCTGCTGATCCCGACATGGCGGCTCCACCACCTCCACCTGCTAATTTTCCAACTCCAGAGGTAAACGCAAATCCTGCCCCCATACTTGCCCCTGCTGTAAACATCGCAGCAATTCCAAAAGCTGCGGTTAAACCTATAATACCCGCAGTAACCCATCTTTTAGTACTATCAGACCAATCAGCCATTAATTCTGTATATTTTTTAGCTTGGTTTCCTAGGTATTCCATTATTGGGAGTAATGTTAATTGTAACATTTTAGCCATTGCATCAAGATTGTCTTTGAAGGTCATTTGCATTTTAACCATTTCTTCCATTGTTGCCTCCTCTTGTCTTAAAATTTCAATGTCTGTTTGAGTAACCTTTGAAAGGTCCTTCTTTTCTCCTCTAACCTCAATAAACATACCTCCAGTTTCATCAAATTTTGTTAGTCCACTTAAGTAACTTATATCTTTTGGGTCTATTGTTGCTCTTATTTCAGCACGTATTCTTTGATCTTGAGCTTGTTCCCTAGCTTGTACTGTTAAGTCGTCAAATGATTGTCCTGTTATTTTGGCCAACTCTCTTAGACGGTCTAACTCATTAGCAGTTAAATCAAAAGTCCCTGTTCTTTTGTTGAACACTCCAACCCCTATTGTTGCACCTAAAACTTCTTCTGTAAAGCCAGCCATGTCATTTCTTGCTTTAGACATTAACATAAATGGGTCACCTAGTCTACCCATTTCACCACCTAATACTTGTAACGCCGCTGCTGCCTCAATTGCTCCTTCAGGTCTCATAACTTTTTCCGCAAATCCTGAAAATGCGGACATGTCTTGTCTCATTCTCTGAGTCAACGCCGTAGCTTTCTTTAGATCCTCAATCCCTCCTCTAAACCTGTACTTGGTCATTAGTTTCATGTTCTTACCCATATTTTTAGTAAATTTGGTTGCGTCTAGTCCAAATGCTTGGGCGTCTTGAAACATTTTTTCAAATTCCTTAGCGGCTTGTATGGAACCTATACCAAAAAGTTCTAAGTCTGAGGCCATGTCACCTATTTGGGGGTAAAGTTTGTATAGGACACCAAATCGTTCCATTTCTTCCTCAGTTAAAATTGATGCGGTACCTAAATTAGAGGAAATATCTCCTTGTATTTTAGCAATTTCGGCCAAACTAACATTAAAACGAGCCGCCAACATTGCAGCCCCTAACATGTTTTCTCTAAATATTTCTGCAGAACCTGCGGTAAGACCCATACTAACACTTTGTGTTCTTATTGCCTTATCCATTTCTAGATATAAGTTAGTTAATTTTCTTACGGTGAACATCTCATCGTAAAGAGCTTTAACCCCTTTTTCAACTTCCTTAACTAACGCTTTCCTTATACTAAGTGTTTTTTTAAGAGCCTTAATCTCTTTACCTATGATATCTAATTTCTTTTTAAGGTCTTTATTAAGTTGTCTTAAGTTTTGTTCTTCTTCCTCACTTAACTCAATTCTTTTTTCCTCAAGATCAGCTATCATTTTGGTTGTTTCACCAAATTGTTTTTCAGCTTCTTGCATCATTTGAGTGTACTCATACAGTTCTTTTCGAGCTTTAAGATGGGCAGCAACACCGTTATTGACCCTCTTTTGATTGTCAATCATCCATTGTAATAACTCTCTTTGTTGTTGGAGTTCCGCTATCCTTTTATTCGCATCTTCTGCCATAACTTAATTAAAAACCTGAAGTTTCTTTTTTAATTTTATCAATTGTTATATTTAACTTACCTAAAGTATTATTATCTTGTAATACTGTGACCTGATACTTTTTACCAAATTCAACATTTTCCGTACCCCTACTAAATAAAAATCTTAGTTTTGCATCTCCAGGAACCTTCGTTGTTTGTCCTTGTGATGATTTTATTTCTTTTATTTCAAAACCGTTATCTAACATATTTGTTTTATATTTCCATAAATCTCCTTCATGTTTTTGTAATAAAGCCGCATGTTGGTTGCCCTTAGCCAAATAAACCTGAGGGTCTATATCTATCGACATTGTTATGTCAAATGATTTTCCTTTGTCGTTTTGTAGTTGATTATATACTGGTAAAGTATAGAAGTTGTTTTCTATTTTTGTTTTTGTGTCTCCCGTGGTCGACCCTTGTGGTGTAGTTTTAGCCCCTCCTTTATAGATATAACGTGAGGTTGCATCCATTATAAATATTGTATTTTCTCCTGTCTGTTCTCCACCTATTGTAACCGTACATGGATATTTTCTACTAATAAACACAACCTCTTGTTCATCCCTTAAATGAATTAACATATCTTTAGGGGTTTCAATCACTTCTTCTACATCAACTTCTTCCTCCTCATTTAATTTTTTTTCTGAAAATGTAATATTATATTGTGGGTAACCCAATTTTGATCCTTTTAATCCTTCTAAAAACACATTAAAATATGTTATTAAATTAACTAAATCATCGTCTGTTAAATCCTTGGTGTACTCCTTGAATATTTTTTTGAATTTTGGTTTAATTATACCTATTAGTTTTTTCTTTTCTTTTTCTATTTCTTTGTCTAGAACGTTTGCCATTTTTTTATCTTTCTTTTGTGCTTCTTTGGCGGCGTTTAGATCTATAAGTTGTTTCAAACTTTCAGTATAATTTTCTAATAAGATATCTTTAATAGTTATAAAATTTTCAGTAACTACTTGGTCCCCTTCCCATTTTGTTGCTTGGTCCTTAAAATTAAGTCCGTATTCAGGAAGTTCTTTTTTTATCCTTCTAAGTATAGGTCTTATATTCTTTCTAAAATATAAAACAAAAGGATCTTTAAGACCTAGTTTAATATTAACTGTATTGAATAGGTCGACAATTTTTTTATTTCTATTTCTATTTTCGTTTGTTTTATCATCTTCTACCTCTACCGGTGTTGGTGTTTCTACAGAAATGGTTTGTCCTTTATCTGTTAGACCCACATAATTTGCATTCTTAGTCGTAAAAGTTGTGTTCTTAGGTATTACCCCAGTAGGGAGTTTTATGTCGTTAGAAAACGAATATTTAAGAATAAAAGGACCGGTTTTATAATGATAATCTAAAACAATCTCATTTACAATACCCTGACTTATAGGAGTGACTCCTATACCTTGTCTAACAGCATCAAGTGATGTTTCCGCACCTACAAATCCTTGGGAAAAATCCTCAATTCCTTGATTGAATCCCGCCGTCCCAGTTTCACCATCCACACTAACGTCAGTTACTGTGGCAGTTATAGGATTTTTACTAACATCTAGTTGTGTTTGTTCAGAAAGATTAATAGGTTCTAATCCCATTAATTCTTTCATTCTATTATATTGTCGAGTCTTGTTATCCAAAATGTTTTTATTATAAATATCTTATATAAAAAAAGAAGAGGAGTTATCTCCTCTTCGCTTTAGCGTTTGCCGCTTTTTGTGCTTTGTTTTTTTCGTCAATTTCTTTTTGTAATAAAATCATATATGATCGCCTCTCAAATATTGGCATCATCATTACATCTTCTCTCGTAAACCCAGCGTGATGTACAAGTATGTAGATTTCTTGGAATAACGACTGTTTATAACTCGACGTTAGGCCAAAAAAATCGGACTGTGATGGGAATGAGACTGCGAAACACGGCACCTGAAGGCGCTTCCACGTCTACCCTCAGGTCTATGCCAGGTTCAATATCATCCATATATTTTCTTAACTCTAATGAATCTCCGGCTGGTAAGTACTGAACAAATTGTTCAATGTAACTTTTATTGGTTTCTCCGTCTACTTCCATGATTTGTGTTACTAATCTAGAAGTTAATAATTTTGAAACGTTATTTTTCAAGATTTTTTGTCTTTTTTCTTCCCCTTTAACTAAATCCTCTTCGTCTTTTGCTGTTAATAATCTGAATTTAATTGATTTTTTACTACGTTTTAAGTCAAACGAAAAATATCCTTTTTCGTCTGGAGTTGCCCCTATTGACTTTACATCTAGTTTATTTAGGTCGATTTCTGTTTCAAACTCTTCTCCTGTTTGTGGGTCTGTTAATTTTACTGGGTACATCTCTCCATATGCTGTCGCTCTTAAAAATACCATAATTGCATTTCTATCACCAACTAAAAGATTTTTTGCATTCACTCCTTTTTGTTTAATTTTACGTTCCATAAGTACGTCTAGTACTTTACCTGATTGTAAAAGATTAGGAGAAGTTAAAATGTTTTCATCTTCCGCGGTCATATATTCAATCTTAATAGTTTCCTCGCAGTCATCATAGAGTAATCCTTTCGATGGTAATTCAATTACATCAAAGGGTACACTAAATTTTACTTCTTTTTCTGACATTTTTTATTTTTTTTTATATAAAAATTATAATTTTTCATTAAAGAATAGTCATAAATAATGATTTGTAAACAATTAAAGGACCGAAGTGGTCCTTTAATTTAATATATTTTATGTAAAATATGTTTAGTACTTAAGAATAGCTCTATCGAATCTTAGAGTTGCTGAAACATCCGCTAAATCATCTCCACTGTAATCTAAGTCACCAAAATTAACATTAGTTAAGAAAGTACCTCTTAGTTCCCAGTTTTCTACAATAGCCCCTGTTGGGTCTAACATGAAAAGATCTACCTTTTTCTTGTATCCAGCAGCGTAACCCATTCTTCCTGTTACTGACTCCGCGTGTAATCTTACCCACTCCATTAAAGCTTGTGAAGAAGAAGGTGCGATAGGATCTCTAAAAGTCACATCAATTGTTTCCCATTGGAACTGTCCAGCTACGAAAGTTTTCGTATTAAGAAAAGGTATCTCAACTTCGTTTATTGTTATTGAAGGTCTAGCCGCACTAGATACAATCCATTCTGCGATTCCTAAATCCGAAGGAAATTTTAGTATAAACCGATTCTTTCTTTTTGGTTCATAAGGAACCGGCATTTTCATTAATAAGTCTGCCATTTTTTTAGTTTTTTTTTAATTCGTATTATTAATCAATACATCTATAAATATATCAATAAATAAAATTATTTATGTTGAGTGTACGATTAGTTTATTTTTACCTTTTTCCGAAGTATCATAAATGTAAAATTCAATGTCTGGATATTGTTTTGATATCTCTTCTTTTACCTTTTTTACCATATGTTCTACATTATCTGTGTCATCATCACTAAATCCAACACTCATTTTATTATATTTATCTTTATCCATTTTTTCAAAAGCCTTTACCACTTTTCCCACAAAATCATCTAAAGCATTACCTTTTTCTTTTTTAACATCAACAAATCTATTTCTAAATGAAACAGGATAATAATAGTTAGATTCTATATATTTTTGAATTATTTCATCGTTATCACCCGTAAAATCATAATTATCATTAATATTTTCGACCATTTCGTCTATTTCCTCGTCAGTAAAATTATCCTCAATTATCATTAAAACTCCTTTTTTCAAAGTTTTTGGTGATTGTGGTCTAGCTGTAATTATAGATATAGGTTTTGCTTTTAATAAGGCCTCCTTAAAATCATTAAACGAAGGTGCAAAATCTTTACTCGTAAGACTATCCTCTACATTTTTTAAGAATTGGTTATCGTCATTAAACTCGTTAAAGGCATTTTTAATATCTCCATTCGGGTACCTATAATCTGGAGAATCCTTAAGTTCTGCATATTCCCCTGTTGTTAATTTTACTTTTTCCCAACTATCTCCATTCTTTTTCTCCATATCAATCATTGTTGGCATATGAAGAATATTGTCATCCCAGTCAAAACTATAGGCCCTCATCGTTATTTCATATAACAATCTTCGTTTCATCTTACTGAGTTATATCGTTAAATGATACGGAAGAAGGGGTAATATTAAATTCAACTTCAATAAACTCTAAAGTTCTAGTTGGTTTTACAAATATTTTACCTGTCATCGAATTTGTGTCTAGTTCATTAGCGTCACTATTTAGTTGTACTTTGAATTCGGTTAGACCTCTGTCTCTTCTCACATCTTCTAAAATCGGATTTATTAAGGAAAGGAATTGTTGTCTAACAATATCATCGTTTTGTTCAAATAATAATTGTATAGCCACAGATTGTACTTTCTTTTTTAAGTAAATCATTAATCTTCTTACGTTTATTCTATCTAAAGCTGATACAGTACTTTTTAATGTTTTTTGTCCCCATATTACTACCCCGACTCCATTAAAAGTCGCTATAGGATTTATTTTACCTATATAAAGATCGTCTCTATTAATTTGTGTAAGTTTAGTTTGTGCCTTATCTATTGTGTTTAATAATCCTCTAGTTTGTCCAGCTGGTGCAAACCATGGGAATGAAATATTATCTGTTAACGCCATAGCTCTAAACACTTCACCTGTTGGTGGAAGATAGAGTCTTACGTTATTTTCAGTGTCCTTATATCTAACCCAAGGCCAATAAGTTGCCATATAACTACTTGCTATTGCTGCATTACTTAAATTATCTACTGCCGAATCAACTGTTTGATTGGCTGGGTTTGGTGAGTTAACTACATAAAGTGCGTCAGCCCTATCATTCTCAATCATTTCAAGTGCCCTATTAACCAATGTTAAATTATTAGTGTAATCGATACCTGGTGTACCAAATAGACTAATATCAATACTTTCTGGATTAGCGTATTTTCTAATACCATCATAATAAGGATAATAATCAGTTACTAAACATGAGGAAGTGATAGTGTTATTATACCAGAATGTAGCATAATTAGTTTGGTTTACGATATATGTGTCACCATATGTTCTAGTTTTTCTATACCTATCCCAACCATCATTACCTCCATAAGGTATAACAGTAAATTTAAGATAGTCACTATCATTATAATAATTTTGTGTTTGTAATGAGGTGTTACCACTTGGATTGAAGTTGTAAGCCCCTACATCATATTGGTATACATCTGTTTGTGTTAGACCGGAAACTCTATTATCGAAATGGAATCCTGGTGTTTTACCAGTCCATGCTGTACCATTTGGGTCACACATATATGGTGAGGTTGGGTTTGTTCCCTCCAATCCTTTATAAATAAAGAATGCTTTATCAAATCCTTTTTTACTTGACCAACCTAAATAAGTTCTTTTTACATTATCATTTAATGTATCGTAAACTAAATTATAAAATGGTTTAGGTGCAACACTGTCTGGCCAACCAGAAATGGCTCCCGTATTAGTTATACTGTTTCCACCATTTAACTCTGCAGAAGATGGTGGGTCTTGGAAAATCTGGTCATCTAGTGTCGCCCCACTATAATCTCTAATTGGGTATCCTCGGAAACCTGCTGGAAGTGCGTCTATTGGTGCATCTTCATCGATCTCTAACATAATATATCTACTCCTTAAAGGATAATCCCCATTTTCTGTACCAACTTTCGTACCAATATAATTTTGACTTCCAGGATTCATTGTACAATTTTGGAAACTCTCATAAATTATTTGATTTGTATCAGTATCGTTTATATCTCTAACTACTAGAGAAAAACTTTTGGTGTCTTTTTGAATATTTTGTATGGATATTTTAACCATGTCATTTGCGTTGTTTCCGTCCGCCACAAGAATAGCTTTGAAAAGTTTGAATATTTTATTACCTCTTATTTCTGACATTATAAAAGGAGTTTCTGGTCCTTTTGTTGCCGCTAAAGGTTGCCAATCTTCACTGTAGTTATCAAAAGTTGATTCTTGACCAATACTGATATTACTAAATGTGAGAGCTGAAGCTGCTAAGTTATTCAAACTGTTTGGATATATCTCTTCCACCCACATTGGTTGTGTTTTATCAAAAGGATCCACTCCAAATACTTTCGTTAAATAATTTTGGGAAGAGGTATCTAGATTTGTTTGGTAACTAAATTGTGCTCCTGCCGCAGTAAATCCTGAAACATAAAAGTTTTGTTTATAATTAGTTGTGTTTATTGATCTAAACTCCTTTGCGGTACAATCTGGAGATAGTGGCGGTGCTGCCATTTCGGGACACGGTCCTGGACCATCACCAAACGAAGGTGAATTTTGTAATGTTACCCCTGCTGAACCTCCAGTACTATCACCCACGTCTCTACTAAATGTATTAAGTGAATAACTACCTCTACTTCTTAATTTAGCAACAACCATTTCTTGTGTTGCCGCTGTCCAGGTAAATACTGTACCTGATGTTTGTGCTGTCCATCCTTGAGTCCCTCCTGTGTGAGCACCTATATAATTTCCCTTTCTCCAGTTTAGTTGGAATGTGTATCCTGTAGCCGGATAACCTAATGGGTTCATTTCTCTAGTCCCAGTCCCCGCGTGAAATAGATTAGAAGGTTCGAGATTAGAAAAGGTACTCCCATTATCCTGTCGCGAAATAGCAGGATTCCATCTAATTGAATTGTATGTCGTAGCATTCGTTTGTTCCGCAACTCTTGGTGTTTCAAATGATGTATTATTAAGTAGTGGGTTTGTACCCCCAGCTGTTGTGTTTGTAGAAATAACAAAAGTTTCACCACTTAGTAAACATAACGGATAAGCTGTTGTTGTTAATTCCGATACGTGAGGTAATCCTGACGAATCAAAGTATTGTCCACCTGTACTACCCGTTACCACTAGTTTTCCACCTGATCCTTTAGTTGTTGATGAGAATATAACCGCAAGTTTCTTTCCTGTTGCCTCCACAATGTCAGCTGCGTCAGCGTTGGTGTATTGTACACCGTTTATGGCAGATTCTCCATCCGAAGTAAAATTATACCCCCAAGTACCTCCACTATATAAACCTGGTTGACCACCTGCTGGTGCCGTATAAATTGTACCGTTCCCATTATCAATTGTTGCTGAACCTACGGCCCCTGTTGAGTCTAGTCCTGGTATACCAAAACCTCCTAGTTGGTTGTAGTTTACTGATCCATAAAGTCCATTAAGAGCTCCACCCCCAAAAGACCTAAATACATTATTATAGTTAGGAACATAACTAAGTGTTATATTCCAAGCTGTACCAGCGTCATATCCAGAATACCCTAAAATACGTTCAGCGTAATATGAATTTGCCTCACTTAAATAAGTTTTAGCAATATATGATTGTTCGTATTGTGGTATATTTGTACCAGGGAAAGTTGTTTTATTTAACCCTCCAAAGTAAGTTTTATACGTATCATAACTTGTAATGAATATAGGTTCAAATGCTGGTCCTTGTGTAGTTTCTCCTACAGTACCTAAAGTTGTTGCCCCTATAGCTGCGTTATTTGCGGTTAACTCTCTTTCTGAAGTATATACCCCTGGTGATAATGGAACTTGGTTTGCCATCTATTTCAAAAATTTTATCTACTTGTTATATGTCATCAAAACTAGTTGCTGTTGGTGTAACATTAAACTCAATTTCGATAAACTCTAAAGCTCTAGTTGGTTTAAGGTATATTTTACCTGTCAATTTGTTTTGATCGATTTCTTCAGGGTCACTTGATACAACAACTCTAAAGTCTGTTAAACCTCTATCTCTTCTTATGTCTTCTAAAATTGGATTAACTAGACTTAGGAATTCTTGTCTAACAACTTCATCATTTTGTTCAAAGACTAATCTTACTGCTACTGCTGAAATTAATTTTCTAGCCCTTAACAATAATCTTCTCACATTAATCCTATCTAAAGCTGATAAACTAGTTTGTAATGTTTTGTTACCCCATATAACAGGCCCAGTCGCTGTAAATGTTGCAATTGGATTAATTCGTGCCTCATATAAGTCATCTCTATTATCTTGTGTTAGTTTAGTTCTAACTCTAGTCGCCTTAACAATACCTCTATTATAACCTGCGGTTGCGAACCAAGGGAATGCAACATTATCAGTTAATGCCATATTTCTTAAGACTTCCGCAGTTGGTGGAATGTAAATTCTTACATTATTTTCAGTATCGTTATATTGTATCCATGGCCAATAAGTCGCAGTATAGTTACTATCTAAAGACGCATCGTCTAAAGCGTCAACCGCAGTTGAGATTGTTTGGTCTTTATAATTTTCAGCTGTAAGAAGGTAAAGTGAATCTGCTCTATCATCTTCAATCATTTCAATTGTTTCATTAACTAATGTAAGATTATTTGTATAATCTATACCTGGTGAAGCGAATAAATTAATATCAACATTTTCAGGATTAGCAAATTTTTGTATATTAGTATTATAAGAATACCAGTCAGTATTTTTGTTGAATGAGTATGCCCCTGAATTCGCAACCGATGTTGTTCCAGACCCATATCCTGGTGTATAGCTAGTACTGTTTTCTTTGAATACGTCTGTATTACTTCTATTTATTCTACTAGTGTCCCATCCGTCATGTCCTCCATATGGTGCTACAGTAAATTTTCTATATTGTTTTTTAGAGTAAATATTAAGAGTTGTGGACGTTCCATCATCACATCCTGGTCCGAAATACTTACCAGCACAATTCGTACCAGCGTATTGACTTGTAGTTGTAAAGAATGGGAAACTTCCTACTGAACCTGAAAACCATACTCTATAATCACCGTTATTACCATTATTTAAGAAAGTGGTACCGGAAGCTCTTGTGTCTAAGTGGAATCCGTATGTATGTCCTGTCCATGCCGCCGCACAAGCCGTACCAAGTGCAGTTGAACATCCTTTATAATCAAAAATATCTTGGTCATATCCTACTTTACTAGAAAGTCCTAAATAAGTTTTTCTAATATTATCTGTGATAGTATCATATGCTATATTATAAGTTACATAAGGTTCTACTCTGGTGTGTAAAGCCCCTGGAGCCGCTTGTGCCAACGCAGGACCATCAGTAAATCCACTTAAGTTAGGATAGTTCGTCTGTGGGTAACCCCCATAACCTGATGGTAATCCATCTATTGGTGCGTTTTCGTCAAGTTCAACCATTATATAACGAGACCTTAAAGGATAATCACCATTTAGGGTCCCAATTCTCTTCCCTATGTAGTTTTGACTCACAGGATTCATAGATAAATTTCTGAACTGCTCGTAAATAGTTGGTTTAGCATCCGTATCACTATATTGTCTAACCGCTAAATCAAAAGTAACATTATCTATATCAATGTTAACAATACTAAATTTTAAGAAATTATTAGCTGTGTCTCCATCAGCTATTGTAATAATTCTAAATAATTTAACAATTTCTGTACCCCTAACTTCTGAATATATCCATGGAGTTGTTGGTCCGTCTGCAGTAGCGATTGGTTGCCAAGTATCTGTATAATTAGACCATCCACTTGGAATGTTGTACCAAGCAATATCTCTAACTGTGTCTAAATAGTTATATGTTGCTGACCCACCAAAAGATTTACCTAGTTCTTGTATCGCCTTTGGATAGAATTGTTCTACATAAAGTTTAGCATCAGGGTTGTTTGTACCATCGTAATAAGGATCCCTCCCTAAAACTTTCAATATGTAGTTATTACTATTAGGATTAAAGTTAACTACCCAAGAGTTTACAACTCCAGTACCAGGTGCCTTTGCCTCAACAACAAAATCATCTGATGCGTCTCTCCATAAACCATATACATAAGGATTAACACTAGTTGCTAAAACAGTTTGAGATTCACCTCCTAACTCATAACCAGAATTAATTGGTTCTGTAGGTGACCCGGCGTTTTGTGGTCCTTCTTGAGCACCACTAGTTTTTAAGACTATTTGTACCGCCGCTTGGCTATAGGTTCCTGTCGATGTAGTGGATTTTCGTGATCTAATAACACAAGCTGTCATACCTGAAACAGGTCTACCTGTATTGTCATCTTTTAATTCTAGATCTGTAGATGCCGCCTTTACATTAATTACTAATGCTTCTGTGGCATCGAATCCAGTTTGTCCTAATACACGTGACATGTACATGTTATTTGATTCTTCTAGGTATTGTCTCGCAATGTATGTTGATTCAAATTTAGGTACTTTGGTTGCACCTATTGTAAACACACCTGTATTTTGTCCTCCAAAATAAGTTGTATATGTGTCATAATCTCCAACGAATATAGGTTGGAATGCTGGTCCTCTTACAGACTCTCCTGCTACCCCTAGGCTTGTTATACCCACACTTGCTGCAACAAAAGAAAGGTCTTTCTCTGATGTATAAACACCCGGTGATACTACTACTTGATTTGTACTCATCTCTTAATTTATTTTTAATTAAATATTATTCTTGGTTTTATTATAAATACTATGATTTTTATCAAAGTACGAAGGCTTTTTTGGTCTAGTATGAAAAGAATCATACTTTTTTCATACTTATTTATATATGAGTAAACCAAAACGTAATAAAAACCTTAAAATAGATACAAAAACACATTCCGTGTTAAAATCCTACTGTGAGACTAATGGACTTAAAATGTTCGCATTTGTAGAAAAACTAATTATACAAAATTGTTCTAATCTTCGTTATAAAAAAAAGGATGATCTTTACAATGATTAAATAACGTTAATATAACCTCTAACTGTAACAGAAGAGTCTATATCATAGTCGATTGGTAGTATGGTCGCCCTTATTATATATCCTGGTAAGACTTGGAGTGGTAAGGCTACTGATGTATACGAGGATCCATCATTTACAGATATTTCAAACTTAGGAGATTGAGCGGGACATCCTGTATTTATTTGTACACAATCCCTAGCGTTATTTAATGAATACTCTGTTAATAAGACACTTTGGTCAATAATAAATTCCGAAGTAAGTACTGATATCGCTGGTGGTTGGGAAGCTGGTTCCCATATTAACTCTGTTGTATACTCCACTAGTTCTGGCTCAGGATTTAGTCCGTCTGTTTGATTCCTACTAGGGACCACATTAGGTTCAGTTTCAAATAAAGAAACTACTCTTTTAATGGCTGGTGTAACTTCGTACTCTTCTTCATCCATTATGTACCCTTGTAACTGCATCTCAAAGTTTTGTACATAGAATCTTTTTTGTTCGAATTGGTCTATTGTGCTTTCATCTCCAATACTCTCTAATACTACAGGAAAAAAATGTCCATTACATTTAATATATTTTTGTCTAGATTGAAAAGCTTGCATTATTATCTTATTAAATTTATTCAGTTCTCTCATTCTATAACTAAAAAATCTTACTTGGTATGTTAGGTTTACCGCGATAGGTTGAGGTATTCTATACACATCATACCCTACGGTATCCCCATCGTAGTTTGGAACCTTCATATAATCAAATCTTCTCTTTTGTGGAATAGTGTATTGTGTTACTGGATTTGTACCAAATTGTATATCAGGATTTCTAACTATTGTAATAAAAGGCATTTGTACATTTCTATTCTTATCAGTAAACTGCCACGTTCTAGCAAATTCAGCCCATCTTTGTATAGTCAAGAAAAATACCGGTACTTTTTCTCCATCTACTGACACCATTAAGTCTTCCTCTATTAACTTAATTAAGTCTCTGTCCATATCTTCATATAATACACCTTTAGGTACAAAGGTACCACTAGCATCCATACCTTCTTGCCATAACTCCATTCTTCTTTCGTGATTCCTGGAAGCTGGCTTAATGTTTATATTCTTCAAAAATTTCTTCGGTATACCCATTATTATATTCCTTCAAATTCATTAGGATCGACAGTTGTACATTCAACTGTTCTAGTCGCTCCTTTATATCCAAATACTGTATGTTCGTTATCTGAGAATATTTTTCCATCATTAACTACAGTCCAAAACTTCATATTATCTTCTGTGTCCCTATATCCAATATAATCACCATATTTTATTTCACATTGTTTTTCATCCAACTGTTTCTGATAAACATTAAAAGTCATATTACCATAATCTCTATATCTCATTCTACCATTATCGTATGTTTGATTTTCTCCTGGTGCTATTTCCAGATTAACCTGTAACTCAATAGGTGGGAAAAACCTAATATCTTGTGACTTAACTTCTTTATAAACATCATCTGTATCTGTTTTTTCAATATCAACACTATAGAGCACAATAGTCATATTAAGGTCTCCCTCCATATACTCTCTACCAAAACCAATTTCTAAATCAAAATCAATTTCATCAAAGAATTTAGTTAGTCTTGTAATCGGAACTTTATTAGGTCTATTAGGTGTCATATAATATAAATACTCTTGACTTAGTTATAATTAATATTTAGCATTAAGCACGCCACTAATAACTAATAACTATTAATAATTATTTAATTGATCAATATAATATAAATAATGCATGCTTGATCCAAATCGTATAAAAGATTATATATCTTTAGTTAGAACCTATGGAGGTGAAAATGACTATATCCTTAGTCTTAAATCTCGTATAAAAACTTCAGGCTCATTCAACCCAACACCTAAACAAATAGAGTATATTCAAAAAAACTATAGAAAGAAACCCATAGTTCTAGAAAAAGAGATAACTGTATCAAGTTATTTTGCCACAAAATTACAAGAGCAACATAGATTAATTTTCTTACCCAAAAAATTTACACTTGTTAAAATACTGGCAAATGGTGACGACACACTTCATGTGATGGCTAAATTTAATGAAAAACAAAAAAACCCCATAATGATATGGATACCTAAAAAATTTATCATTAAAGAGAAAAAAAAGAATGAAGTAAAAAGAATAGATTTTGGACAATTTAGTAGTCGTCCACCCATGGTCCACCAAAGAGAAGCAATAAAAAAACTTTTAGAGTATGATAGGTTTATTCTTTCTGATGATATGGGATTAGGTAAAACTACCTCAGCTGTGTTAGCGGCAATGATTAGTGAGTCAAAAAAAATACTTATTATTTGTCCTTCTTCACTTAAATTAAATTGGAAAAAAGAAATTGAGAACTATGATTCGGGTATTTCTATAGTCTCTGGGAAAAAATGGGATTCTAATGAAAAGTGGACAATCATTAACTATGACATATTGAAGAATTTTCATTCTTTACCAACCAAGAATAAAAGTGTGTCGAAAAGAGAAAAGAGTGAGATTCTAGACTCAAAGTTTGATTTAATTATTATTGATGAGGCTCACGCAATAAAAAACACCTCTTCTAAACGAACTAAACTAGTTATGGATTTTGTCAAAAACATTAAAAGGGTGTGGTTACTTACTGGTACACCCGTTGCTAATAGACCAATAGATTTTTATAACTTATTAAGAGTTTGTAAGTCTTATGTATCACAAGACTGGATACATTTTGTTAAAAGATATTGTGAAGGTAAACAATTTAGAGGACAAGGAGGTAGATTAGTGTGGGACACTAAAGGGGCCTCAAACCTTCAGGAACTTCACCAATACACAAAAGATTCAATTCTTAGAAGAAAAAAAGAAGATATATTAGATTTACCACCTAAAATAGTTTCTCCAGTGTACCATCAACTACAAAACGCATCTGGATATCAAGAAATAATGGGTGAATATAAATCATGGTCGTTAAAACATGGGCACGCTAGTTTAGCAGAACACATGACAAAACTAGTAACTTTACGAAAATTTTTAGCAGAAGAAAAAACAACATCAACAATAGAATTCACAAAAGACTTAATCGAACAAGGTAAAAAAGTCATAATTTTTACAAACTTTAACGATGAGCAACAAAAAATAGCGGACGCTTTCCCTAAAAAATGTGTAAGACATAATGGATCCATGAGTGCGGAAGAAAAAGAGGAGAGTGTTGAGAAATTTCAAACTGACCCAAAAATAAAAGTATTTGTTGGTAATATTATATCGGCAGGGGTTGGTATTACCCTAACTAAAGGAGAAGTTGTGATAATGAACAGTTTAGATTGGGTTCCAAAATCCCACTCTCAAGCCGAAGATAGGGCTTATCGAATTGGTCAAGATAAAAAAGTTAATGTCTATTATCCTATTTTTGATAAAACTATCGAAGAAATAATTTATAAATCGTTAAAGTCTAAACAAAAAAATATTGATACGATTATGGGTGAGTATTCAGAAGAAGATATAGTTGAGAGTTTAATAGACCAAATAAAACTTATTTAATTTTATCTCCGTCTGAAGAAAGTATATATACAAATTCTTTATGACACAATAAACTTATACTACTACCGTTCTCTAATTCCATTTCACTCCATTTTTCGTCAATTAACCTTTTAGAGGAAACTAAAGTATTAGCTAAAGATTTAATTCTAACAATACCCGATATAGAATCTGAAATTGTTAATTTAATATCTCCACCTCCTCGAGCAATTATAGTACCATCATATATTATTTCATAATCATTAGAAACTACTTTTACTTTATCCTCCTCATAAGTTTTTCTAAATGAAGGGTCAACTTTTTTTCTTAAAGATATTAATTCTTTAAGAATAACCGGAGCCATTACTTCGTATTTAACACCACTCAGTCTTCCGTCCGACTCATATATTGCTAATTCTCTATTAACTTCTTCTACGTCTTCAGCAATAAAACCATATTGTGTATTTCCAGGAAACTTCCTAAACTCAAATTGAACAGGCTTAAGATCATATAACCATGAACTATCATATTCATAATCTATATTCATTTTTATTGCTCTGTTAGAAGCATTTACCCCTACTTGACCGTCAGAACCAATCATTAAAGTTTTATGAGATTCAACATTATTAAGTGTATTCCCCCTCAACCAAATATGAGATTGTGCTAAAGGTCTCATGTCACCAACAATAACATTCATAGCATCATCAACAGTAAGTCCAGTCATTCCTAGAGTACCATCAAAATTAGAAACCGTGAACCCAGTACTAGAAGATGTGGTTCCACTACCAAAAATCATAACGGAAGCTGGATTATGAGAACCACTATTTTCAATATTAGTTAAATCACTAGATTTATATCTAAAAACACTTTGTTGTGCGAACGCACCAAATTGACCGTTTTGTCCAGCGTCACTTAGATTAATCTTATATAGATTTCTAACATATTCAGTCGCAGTAGCATCTGTTGGGTCTGGCATGTTTACCTCCCATGTATGTGTAATTGGGTTATATCTTTGGTGTGAATCTGTTAGGGTTCCACCTGTCATAAACAAATAAGAATAATAAGGATAACATGTTATTGGACAGTATGTAGATCCATTAACATCTATAATAGAATTTAATATTAAGGAACCAAGAATTGTTGTATTTCCTGAGAACTCCGCACTAGTATTCGGTGTTTGAGTTAATTGTCTACTATAATCCACCAATGTTGTAAAACCCATAATTAATTAAATTACGTACATACCCAACGGTATATAACTAAGAGATTTATTTAACGATTCAGCCGTTGTTGAACGAGCTTCGGATTGTCCTAAATTACTCATACTAGTTAACCTTTCACCCAACTCCTCTATTAATTTCGACTGTTCGTCTTTACCCTCAGATAGGAGAGATTCATAATCCATAGATACATCTGCACCTGGTACATTTAATGAACCAGAAAATTTACCTCTAACTCTACCTAAAGTTTCTTTAGCTAAACCTAAAAGATATCTTCGTACCCATATTTTAGATGGTAAATTTAACGACGCATATTCAATAGCGTCTAATGGTACATCAGAAGGTAACTTAATTACATCAGCATTTGCGTTCAAACAAGCCTCTGAACTTGTTTCGTCTGATGTGTTATCAATATCATAATAACGATACCAAACCTTTCCTTGGTATAAACTCATGGCCCCTCTATCATATTTCCCTCCAGGTGTTGGCATCAACCAAAGATACCTTTGGTGATTTCCTGAAGAGTCTGTTGGTCCAGCCGTTAATTTATATTGTAAATCCCCCCTAATCATTCTATTTTTAAGATTTCTGTCCGTTTGTCTCAAAAGAACATCAAAAGCCGGCATTACGTAATAAGCCCCCATACCAAACTGGGCTAATCCACCTTCACCACCAAAACCTCCACCAAACGCACCACCAATTCCTATAAAGGGATCAATAACAGATTGGTCTAGAGTAGGTGGTGTATACCACAAAACTTCATTAATCTCTCTATTTGCCGGTAAAAGATACTGTTGTTGGTTACCAACTAAATCAATAAAGTCGGTTTTTAATTCCCAAGGACCTCTAGCTTGTAGACCAACTGCTTTAGAATAAGCATATGTGTATTCTATTTCTACTCCTAGAGTTTTTTGACTTAGTCCAGTAACTACCTGTTCTGGAGTTAAACTTTGGTTAAGTAAACTAGGCCATTGATTGTCAACCAACCATTCATACTGGTATTGCACATAGTCTTCAACAGCAATCGTAAGTAAAGTATCAAGTTGTTCATCTGTTAACTCTACTTTTCTTACCGGTGCCCCTAAACGATGTCTGGTCTTACGAAATAATGACGCTCTTTCTGCGATGGTTATATTAGTTGAATCATTTGCCATATGTGTTCTCTTTTAATATAAATATTAAGATACTAACAAAACTAATACAATATATTTTAGGATGTTTATTTTTGGTCTACAGTACTACCTGCATCACTACTAGCTAAACAACCACCTTTTTGTCCTTTACAAGAATTTTCCATTTTGATGTTTATTTGTTAATTGATTTTGATTTTGTTATTTTTCCTGTAAAGATGGTATCCCCAACTCTAATTTGTAACTGTTCATCAACCTTTCTTTCAACAATAATTTCCTCTACTACTTCTCTAATTAAAGATTTTAATTCACTAGGACTAGTAGTTTTATTTTGTTGAGTAGGTGTTGATTCTTGTATAACTTTTTGAGATTCTTTTTGATAATTAGGATTTATCATTTTAATTAACTCAGGATCCATACCGTCCATTGACCCTATAGATGCTGGGTCGGCCACTGGATTATTAACCATTGCCTCGACAATTTCTTTTGGCATTTTAGTTGTTTTAGCGTTTTTAAGGGTTCTTCTTATTGGTTGTGTTGGGTCTGAACTAATCTGTGGTGTTTGCCCTGCTGGTAAACTGGTAAGCATTTGAGAAGAATCGACCATACCTGATGGTAATGGTGGTTGTTTATTCTCGTTCATACTACTTTTACTATATTCTCCCCCACTACCACTTTTGCCGAAAGTTTCATCTACTTTATCTAAAAGGGATTTGGATTTTCCTAATATCCCTGCTAATTGTCTTATATCTACTGGTGCTTCTGCCATAATTAAAATTTTGCTTGTGCGTATATCCTTGTCATATCCTTATCTCCCGTAGGGTTATATAAAGGTTTTGCTTCATTAAATATATCACCACTATTAACAAAGTCAACCATTCTATCAACCCTAAACAATCTCCACCCTGGTAGATTTTCTGGAGTATCGCTCTTCCCCTCCAATTGAAATGCCCTTACAACCTGGTTTTCTCTCTTTGAAAGACCGTATACATATGGTTCTATCTCTCTATACCCAGGATTAGAAATAGTGTCTCCTTCATAGTATATAGTACATATATTACGATTATTAATCGCACTAATTATTTGATTACGATTTACCGCCTCTAAAATTATATCCTTATATAGAGAAGTTAATTTCATATTATAATTTTTAAGACTCTGTTTGGTAAGGGTAAGGGTTTAGAATTGGGCCACTATATGGTGTGTCAGGTGACATTCCATTAGTACCTTCGTTCATTGAGATAGCCTCTGTTCGTTTTTCAACGTCGATAGAACTACCTACCTCAGCTTCTGCTGGTGCCGCATAACCGTTAAGTAAACCACCAGCAAATGCTGGGTTACCTTTACCTTTAGCATCTCCATCACTTAAAGCGTTCTGGTGAGATTCACTGTAAGCGACGGTTTCGTTATAACCAAATTTACTTTGATTGATAGCAAACGCCTCGGTTCTTTTGTTATTAGCTGTTTCGTCTAGTGTTGCCATAGTAATTAATTTTTTAGTATGTTATTTATTGTTTTTATCATTTCTTTGTATACTGTCTTATTAGTAAATATTTGTCTGGAGTTATTTTGTGCTCTAGGAACATTTACTTTTGTGACATTTTTATTTTCTCGATCCTTTGTATGGGTTTTCTTAAATTGATTTTTCATCCCTGCGTCGGACTTTGTTCTTTTTTCCCTATTAACATCACCCCTAGATTTAGTTAAAGTATTATTAACCCAGGTTTTCATCTTATCACCACCATTAATCAAATACTCAGGATTATCCTTACCACCCTTAAAACCATCAAAAAAATTCTTCATTCTTTTTAACATAGAATATGTCATAGATTTATCACTTACAATATTCTGTGCTCTTTTATATCCCTTTAGTGTTTTATTATTTTTATTTCTACTAATTTCATTATTAATAGACTTAATTACATCATTAGGTATAGTGTACTTATTCCCATATAAATCCTTATTCGCCATTAATCATCATTGTTAATTTTTCTTTAATGGATGGACTTACTTCAGTAAAATTCACATCTTTCATTAACGCATTTAGAATAATAAGTCTTTCACTATTTTCTCGCTCCATCCACAATTCTTTTATTAACATAGCCCATTTGACTAATATAGGGTCCTCATCAGAATATTCTTCTAAACTCATTATTTCCACATCGTTGTTAGTAGGTAAAAGATCACTACTATCCATACGATTAGTGACTATATCCTCTAACATTTCTTTCATTAAATCCTCAGAATTATCTTTAGTGAAATAATCTTCAAACTCAGACTCTTTATTATTTTTTTTAAGTATTTGGAAAAATTTTGCGGGATTGTTTTGTAATTTGTCCGCAAGTTCAGAATGTTTTTTATCTTTTTCATTTTCACCCCAAAATCTTCTATATCCATAGAAATTAGAGGCCCCTTGTCTAGTCATTTTTTCAAACGAATCAGAAGTTTTATCACTACCAAAATCGTGATTAATAGTATAGTCCCCGGAAATAATACTTCCAGTAGAATCAATTAACTCCATTAAATCCTTTTTATTCATAGTATCTGTTTTATACTATAAATATCAAACCATAATAAAACGTTTGGGATTTTGTGTTGAATTAATTATTTTGTGGAGAGAACTGACATTAGATGTTCTTTAGGTGAACTATTTATATCTGACCAAAATACCACTTCTCTTTCATCCATTTTCATTAAATCTTCCATAGTGTCCTGATCTTTCTCCGCAAAAGGTATTCCAGATATTAGTGACATTTGTGTTTTAGTATAATACTCTCTTGGTTCCAGTAAACCTTTTTTATCTACAGCCTTCAATACGTTATCTCGTATTGCTGGTTCAAAAGAAACCAAAAGAGGTTTAACTCTTTTATTAAAGTTAGAGATATATCTGGCTTTGTTATATTCCCCACAGATATCTGGATTTTTTTCCATTTGGTCTTTATCTAAAAGATAACAATTAAATGTTAGTTCACCTTTTTTCTTTTGTATATCTCCATGAGACGCCCTAGTACCGTTATTTACATAGAAAATAGTATCACCCAGACTAACTCTAAGATTATTTTTTATAATCAATTCCATATGTGCTTGTGAAGGAAGAGGATTACCAGCTTTATTATTACCTCTATTGATGTAGGATTTAACTGTTCTTTTAACTCTAGATTTGGATGCTATTTTACTAAGTGGTATTTTACAATCATAGATATTTTGTAAATGTTCATAATAATATTCTATAAACTCCGGTCCTTTACCATTTAATAACATCTCCAAACCATTATCAATAAACTCCTTAATATAATCTGGAAGTGCTTTAGATTTAATTGTATTTCCCACAATATCTACCTTACCATCTTCTGTTAAATCAGCGTAATTTTTACGAGATACATTTATTGATGATTTCCAAAAACCATCTATATCTAGTCCCATAACCCCTCTCATATAAGAGTCATTAAATTCCGCAACTACGGCGGGGGTACCACTATACTCTTTATCTTTTTCTACAAAATGATGTATTCCTTTACCAATGTAAGTATATTTCTTTGTTGATTCTGGTACACTAAAATTACATCCATCAGTATCTAATACAAGAGGTATGAAACCTCGATTTTCAAAAAACCTAACTAATAATCTAAGGTACATCCTGGCGGTACAGGTAACTTCCTCTCCTTTCATAACATCTCCCCAGTTAAAAACTTGTGGAGCGGTTAGTGAACCATACATAGAGTTATTGATAATTTTAATTGGTAATTGTTTAGCTTTGAAAAAGGACGCCTTTTTTTTATCTCCTTTTTCCGCCCATTCGTTAGCCATGTATTTGTACTTATTTCTAGTATCATAGAGATATTGTAACATGGCATGCATTGCCCCCGAAACGTCACATTCTGGATAAACACCGTGGGTAATCATAATTGATGGGTAAAGTGATGCGTAATCTAATTTAACAATATCTCTTGAGTACCCAACCTTAAGTATTCTGGATAATCCCCCGGTAAAACTTCTTTTTTCTCCTTTTGTTGGAATGGCAATATTATTTTCATAGGACCAGGATAACATTAATAATTTCCATATAGATGCGGTCCCCATTGTTGAAACACGTTCATATATTGTTGGTAGTATTTTTGCCATTAAAAAGGACGATTGGTTAAAACTGTTATCAACCTCTAAAGTCTCCCAGATATCATCTAGTAGATACTTCTCTACTATTTCCTTACCAGTTATTTCCTCCCAACCATCAGGTATTTTTTGTTCACTAGACTCCGACCACTCACCAGTTTTAATATTAATCCAGTAAGGATTTTTATCAAACCTTAATTTTGCGATTTTATCGTGATCGACGTATACTCGATTATCTTTTGCGATTCTTTGTTGTTTACAAATATACTTTAACCCCGCGGATTTAATATTTGAGTTAATAGCCATAGCCCTTCTAACTGAATGAATAACGTCAATAATATTATAACCCCACATACTAGTTTGTTCAAACTTCTCTACTTCATTGGCTAATTTTAATATATTTTCTCTTCTTCTAAATTTAGATTTTTTCTTAGGGTCGAGAGTTTTAGCGATCTCTTTTATATCTAACCCTAACATTTCACATCTTGACACTATCCAGTACCAATCAAAATTTTCTGAATTATACCCTCCTATTATAGAAGGACGGACATAATCAATTACTTTGAAGAAGTTCACTAACATTTCTTTTTCTTCTTCCTCATTGTTTGCGTCCAAAACAACTTCAAATCCTCTATTGTCCTTTACCCCAATAGAAAATATTGTACCATCGGATGGTTCTAAAGACGTTGTTTCAATATCAAAAACCAGTCTATGTACATCGTCATAGTTTTCAAAACCCTTAAATAGTCGTTTACCTGTTGATATCATATATTGTTCAACTGGGGAGATTAGTTCAAAATATTCTCTATTTTTATATGGTTGTATTCCACCATCACCAAAAAATTTCAATAAGGTATAAAAACCTTGGTTTGTATATACAAGATATTTGAACCCATCCTCCAGTCTACTATCCCCCACAGTATTTAGTTTTTTCATTTTAATACCGAATTGTTTCATGGCGGTCCTAATCCTTCTTTTATCTCTTCCGTAAAAATTAATTTGTTCAGATGTAAAGACATCCTCCTTACACCAAAGGAAAGGTTTTAATTTCTTTCTTGTTGTAAATTTCCCTTTATTTGGATCATCAATAACTAAATGAATATAGTTACTAGCTGCCTCGTATTCAAGTGCAGTAATATATTGTTGTGGGTCTCGTCCTTCTAAAAAGGATGAAATAGTGTCTTGGTCTATATGGGGAATTTTGTCGTGTTTTACGGGCATAAGTTTTTGTGTTAATATTTACCTACAAATATACAAAAAAAATTCTAAAAGAAAAACTAAATAATTAACAAGTTGTAATCGTGGCTGGCATACATGATGATCTACCATCCATTTCAACTATTTGGTATCCGTCATATCCCGGACCATTTTCCCCAAAAAACACATACCAACCCACGGGTAGTTTAGTTCCCACAGAACAAACACCATCAGTACTTAGTACGCTTCTTGCACCTAAATTACCAGCCTCCCCAATATTTGTAACAAATTTCACATCACCTGATGGTTCCCTCTCAAGAATATCGGTACATATAACTTCTCTACTTACTGTTGGACCATCAGATAAGATAGGGTCTTTTCCACATGTAACGCCTTGATCTTGTCCGATAATTGAGCTTGTGGCAGTTCTATTCAGGCCATTCATTCCGACCCAGTCACACAGTGCTATTCCATTTAATTGTGAAAATGCCATATTAAGTTACTACTAAATAAGTTGATTCTGGGTTAAAGTAAATTACATTAGTTGTCGTTGTCATATACCCAACTACTCTTATGTAATCACCACTTCCCATACTACCAGTACTTTCTGTTATTTTACCATCCGATGTGGAAACATAGAGTTGACCTCCTGCCGTCCAAGTTGTTACATCGTCTGCTATATTAATTTTATAGAATCCTTTTAATAATATACCATTACTTGGTGCCGCTCCCAGAGCAATTCCTAGAAGACTACCTTGTTGTGTGGTATCATCGGCATCAGCCTTAACCCAGTTAGAAGCTCCCCTCAACTGTACTAAAACACCCGCTGCGTAATCCGCTCCAGCTGAACCAAATGTTACCACTTCACCACCACCAGTATTGTTACTTAATCCTGTTGGGTCATGGTGTACATCTAATTTTGTTACTGGTGAGGTTGTTCCTATACCAACACTAGTTGCTGACATTACAATATCATTATTAGAACCTAAAGTCAAATCAGCCCCTCCATTTTCTTCACCACTAATCCAGTTTTGGTTAGTAGCAGGAATAGCACCTTGCCAAAGGAAATATAATCTTCTTGTCGATCCATTAATACCCACCACCTCATTACCTGCATAATTTTCTATATAAGCATGAGTTGAGGTGTCATTTAAGTCTATCGCCATCGAAGGAGAAGCCGCATTTTTTTCGGTAAACTCAACTCTTCCAGTTGCTTCTAAAGTAATATCATCAGTTGCTATAATTTCAACATCATTAGCACTATTAATATATAAATCATTACCTGAACCACCCTGAGTACCATCTATCCAGTTACCGTTAGCCGCAGTAGCACCACCAAGATATAAACGTGTCGTGGCACTCATAGCACCATTTACCGTAAATGGTATTGCTGGTGAATTACCTGGTGCCCCAGGAGTTGTTGTTCCTATACCTATGGAGTTTATTGACCCTGTATTGGCAACATCTCTTCCATATATTACATTACCAATATTAATTTGTCTAGTTCCAGTTGCGTCTACGGCGTTTGTACCAGCTCCTATACATATATTATTTGTACCACTTGTTAATGTTCTTCCAGCTTGATAACCTAAAAATACATTTGCATTTCCTGTAGTTATTGCTAATCCAGACTCATGTCCTATTGAAACATTTTGAGAATTACTGTTTGATGCCACCCCTTTTAAGGCACTTCCACCAATCGCAACATTATATGACCCAGTTTCGTTAGAAAGAAGAGAATCTGAACCAACTACTGTATTAAACCCTCCTGTTGTGTTACTCATTTGTGATTGTGCACCTATCGCTGTATTGTCACGTGAAGAAGTAGCCGCAGAAAGGGATTTATAACCAAGTGTAGTGTTAGATATAGAACCTGTCATCGACGGACTAGATAGTGATTGGTAACCTATTATCGTATTCTGGGTTGTGTGGGCGGCTGAAGAAGCATACTTACCCGCCATCTCCCCAATATACGCATTGCCAAATGCTAATGAGTCTTTAAGTGACAATGCACCTGTTAAGGTAGCACCAATAGAGGTAGTCTCAAATTTCTTAACTCCTACATTATATAAAGAAACACCACCAGCTGCAGAACCTCTAAGAATATAACTTACTGCACTTCCATCAGTAAAATCTAATGTATCACCTGCAACCTGTAGGTAACTACTACCCACATCAATTCTACCCCCAGTACCATCACTGTATACTTCTAAGTCGTCACCGGCACCCATGATTATCTTTTTATTGTCGGGTACCCTAATATCCGATTCAACTGTCATACCATTAGTTGAAGCACTTACAATAAGACCAGATGTTGGTTTTATTATAATATCTCCATGGGTATAAACATCGTGAGTTTTTATCGGATCGATTGGTGCGTGAGTAAGGATTGTATTCCCACCGGTACCCCAATTAGTGAATATTGTATTATTAATGTTGGTTTGATTATCACCATCTCCTTTTTTGATATCCGCCTGACAACCAATTACAACATTGTTTGAACCGGTTGTTATTTTTCCTAAAGGGTTAGTTATACCCGCTCCTGCATTATTACCTACTGCCACATTACATCCTCCAGTTGTTATCCCGGATAATGAACCTGCTCCCACAGCTGTGTTGTAATTATGTGCATTGACTGACCCTCCGTACATTGAACCATGACCAAGAGCTACGTTATCTCTTCCCGTGTTATTCAGATAAAGAGTTCTATAACCAAGTCCCGTGTTTTGAATCCCATCCATCTCCCCATTCAATGATTCTGAACCTACCGCTGTTGACCTATCTCCATGGGACTCATCTAAGGATCCATAACCTATTGCCACATTATCACTACCTGTTACCATTTGTAGTAAACTTTTAGCACCTAGTGATGTGTTTTTAGAACCGGTTGTTACTTCTGGTTGTGAATTCGATCCCACCGCTGTATTGTTTGAACTATTTGTTATAGATTTAAGTGTTTCAAAACCAATTGCTGTATTATCGGATGCCCCATCTATAAGACTTAATCCTGCACCAAAAGAATCAAATCCTAGTGATGTATTTTGTGTGTTTGTTGTATTCCCAGAATTACCTTTCCAACCTATGTACACACTTCTTGCTGGGTTAGGGAATTTAATATAATCTGTTGAGTGTATGGCTCCTGTTGCACTTAACGCACCAACCACACCAACCGTAAAGTCTGGAGTATATGATTGTGTATAAGAACCAGCACCAATCATAACAGTATCTCTACCACCAGTACCTGCATCCCCTTTTCTAGCATAAATGATATCACCAATATTCATGAAGAAATCATCATCATAAGGAATTTGTGCGTTATATCCCACCGCTATTGTTGAATTGGCTGGTGTACCTCCTGTTGCCGCACCGGCCCCTAAAATTACATTTCCATACCCTGAGTTATCAACACCATTTGCTGCAACGTCACCAATGTAAACATTGTATCCACCTAATGTTGTTGAGTTTGCCGCCACAAAATAACCTATCCCCACATTACGTCCACCTGTAGTGACCTTTCTCATAGTTCTATAACCTATACCAACGTTTCCTTTAGACCCAGTATCATTTGCGGTATAGTCTTGTAGGACTTGGTATCCAACTGCCACGTGAGAGTCTATATCAACCCCACTTCCTAAGGTATCCACTCCAATACCCACATTATATTCTCCTCCTGTGTTTAATTGTAAAGATTGATATCCGATTGCAACATTATCGGTTACAGTCCCAGCAATAACAGAACCTGCAGAATTTAGTGTCCTATAACCAACGGCAGTATTTCTTTGTGTCAAACTCATACTTGCGGTCCCCATATCTTGAATCGATTGGTATCCAACTGCTGTATTGTAGTTGTCTGATGTAGTTCCAGATCCAGATTGGTATCCTACATAGGTACCAAAAGATGGATTTGGATATTTTAGGTAGTCTGTTGAATGAATTGCTCCTGTACCACTAATAGACCCAACAACAGTAAGTTCTTTAGTTGGACGAGCCGTAAAGATACCAACACCTCTATTACCACCAATACCTCCCAGATTAGTATCACCCCTTAAAACTAGGGCTCCGTCTAAGTTTTCAGTATCTCCAAGAATTGCGAAAGGATTAACTACCGTTTGTGTTGACCCATCACCTGCCACTTCTCTAGACGCTCTCATAATAGAGAATCCAGTTCCAATAAATCCTTCACCACCTAACGATAGATTAGAAGTAAAGGATTTGGTTCTCCAGGTTGTAGACCCTGATTGTACTCCCCCTCCGGCTGCCATCCCAAGATAAGCGATTGTAGAATCCGTTATAGAGGCAATGTAAGAAGATGTTCCCTCCGACTCCACATATGTCCAAGCAAAAGGAGCTTTAACATGTAGTGGAACCGTTGGTTTACCTGTCCCAATACCAACTCTAGTTCCAGTCCAGTCTGTACTGGTAGAGGTACTGTTAGTACCCCCGGATATAGAAACACTTCTATAACCCGGCAAATCACCAGCAGTGTCCCAAGGTAGTCCAGCCGCATCTGTTGTGTTAGCGGTCCATATACCTGTGTTAGAAACCCCTAAAGATAAATTAGAACCACCACCACCAGGACCACTAGTAAATTTAGATTTGTGTAGATATCCGTCGTCGTCTATCGTTAAAAACCCGTTGTCACCTTTTGGTACACCAGTTATTCGTGCGGAACCAAAAATAGTAGCCGCTGAAGTGGCAAAATCACCTTGTATTAAGGGTCTAGTTGATCCACCACCATTTTGTACCTTATTCCCTATTCTTAAAGTATTTTCTTCTGTTGTTGAATAATAACCTTGTCCATAACCTAGATAAACATTTCCATTTTGTGAAGTTAAGGCATTACCCGCTAAAGAACCCACCACAGTGTTCATTTTCCCACTAGTTAGATTCATTAGTGTTCCGTATCCAATAGATGTATTATCATTTGCATTATTAAGAACCCCACCTGATCCCAAAGAAGCATTTCCAACTACTGTATTTTTCATTGAATTGGAGTTATTATCTCTTGATTCTCCTGCGTTATAACCAAGATAAACAGAACCAGCAGAACTCCCTGTTAACGCAGACTCACCTAGATGGAGATATTGTTCAACATCAATCGTTCCCCCAACAGATAATGTATGGATAGGATTAGTTACATTAATACCTATATTATTCGTGCCGTAACCCACTTCATAATAATCATACTGTCCTACATTAAAAAGGATATTAGCCCCCGGATTACCAAAATGAATATCCAAGGCCGAACCGGTACATCCACTTACGTGGTTTATCCATAGAGGATATGTACAAGCACTAAGTGCTGATGTTATTGACCCTCCTCCGGTCGCATTTGTTGTTGTTTGTGTACATTTACAAGCCATTAATTCTTCTTTTATGTATTTGATACGCAGTTAGCACAATTACTTCGTGCAAAACTGTCGCTTATGTTTATATATAATTCATCTCTAATTGGAACTATTAGTTCCGCACAGTCATCATTTAGATAAATACTAAATTCTCCCTGATATCTACCAGGTTTATTTGTGTCCACCTCCCTCCATCTATAATAAATGTAATACTCAATAGGTGCTGTTTCATCTAAATTTTGTACAGAAACAATACTACCAGAACGATTTAGTATCTTATAAATACCAGTAGTAACATCTCTCATAGAAAACTTTATTGATGAATTTGCCAATTGATCATGAAAATTTTGAAAGTCATTTCTTCCATCTTGTATAACCTTCATCTTAAGGATTGGTTCAGTTGAGTTTTTTCTAATGTAAAAGTCCATGTATATAAATACTTTATAATTTGTTACCTTACTCTTTTTCCGGTAAATGTTATTTTAGCCTCACTTCCTCCGGCTATTCTTGTTATTGTAATTGTCATTGGTTTTTCTGGTACACTTGTAAAAGGGAACTTAACTATATCCGGTGTAAGATTACCAGAATCATACCAAACACCCGAACATTTCCCAAAATCAGTACTAATACAATCAGCTTCTGTTTGACAATTAAGATAATTATCTCCATTACAAACTCCATCAGTTGCTTTACAACAGTATGGTTCAACACTACTATATCTTCTAGGTAGAGGGTGTCCGTTAGAGGTCCCAACCCAAACATCTACGTTTTCACTAGTATATGTGTCCCACCTTACCATTCTTTGTCCAAAACTTAATGAAATGGTATCCTGTCCCACTGGAAAATTATATGTTGCATATTCGGTGTCACACCCCTCAACAAAAATATTATCATTGCCACAATCACAGTCTATTAAACCATATCTTTCTGTGTTAATGTAGTAATTATGTTTTAATTCACTAGCATCTAAAGGCTTATTATAAAATCTCATTTGTGATATCCCACCCATATAGGTACCCCCAAAATTTTCTTCTATCAACATATTTTCATCGGCGGGGTCTCTCTTTAGTGCTCTTTTACTAACCACTAAACTCTCTATCACTATTTCTCCTCCTGAATTAGGTGTTACCCCTACAAAAATATTACCAGTTTCAGTTGCCTTATAACTTCTGTGTATAGTTGAAGATGTGAAACTTAACTCTTCGTTTTGTGCCAAATATGTTACAACTGGATTTGGAGCGGTTGCTGTAATACCAGACACTCCTAGATCAAAATTCGCTGGGGAATTTACCGTATTTCCACTAATAGAATATCCTTTTAGAATAACATCATATGTCTCACCCTGAACTATTGGGTGATTATAATTTGTATTGTCATAAAAAATAGTACTTGTTTGGTATGAAGTTACGTTGTAGACTGAAGATGTTATTGTGGTCGCCCCATCTGACCCATAAGCAACTATACCAGTAGATGTAGAAGTTAATGTTATTGTAACATCAGTGGCACCTCCACCCCCTAAAGAAGCGTCAGGAATAGTAATTGTATCACCAACCAAAAACCCAAACCCTCCAGCAATTAATGCGTAGGCAGGTAGTCCAGCCGCATCGACATTAATCGCAATACTCCAGTCATCTCCATTTCCACTGGTTGCGGAATTACCATTTCCGATTAAATAAGCGCCAGGAACTCTTAAAGGATCCGCGACCCCATCACTATCAAACCCCTCAAGAATAAGGGCTCCGAATATGACTTGTGTCCAATTAGTTGAGTCAAAAATCCATGAATCCAATACCGCCGCTTGTTTAGGTGTTCCACTTAAAGTTAATGAATCGTAAAGTCCTTGGGACCCACCACCAAAACTTATATTATAGGGTACTCCTATTTGTTTTTCTGCCACTTCGTTTAATCGTCTAGGGATTATCTCCTCAAAATCAGGTACCTTTAAGACTGGTCTAGAATTAACATAAAGTGTTAAAGTACCTAATCGTCTCTTTATGTCACGAATCCATGCAGGATTCTGTAAAAATATCTTTTCACTTTCTATCTCTTCCACCAAGTATTCAGTAGTCCCAGTAGTTGCTGTGACAGTACCAGTAGTGGCGGTTTCACAAGTAATGTTGGTTATTAGATTTAATCCACCTCTCCATAATTTTTCTCTATCTGAACCATAGTAGTAATTTCTTTTCCATACTGCGTCAACCTTAAACCAAGAGTTGGCCGTTTCTCCAGTACAAATAGTATCGGTAGTATATTGTTCTTCTATTGTGAAACCACTAGTAAAAGTACCTCCAGTACATAGGGTTTGGTCGGTATCAAATATATCAACGGAACCTGGTTGTGCGTATCCCTCTGCATTAGTATCTCCTGTGTATCTTAATACCCGATAACCTAATTTATATCCTTGTCCACTTCCACCACTAAGTCTAAGTGCAAAATTATTACTTAAAATTTGGTACTCTGTGCTCGCACTAGTGTAAACATTCCCTCCGTAAACACTTGAGTCGTACGTAAATCCTGTCTGTCCTCCACAACTACTTCCAGTAAGTCCGTCAAAAACACAAGTACCCGAACAACTATATAAAGGGTAACCTAACGTAGTCGTATAACCAGTTTCCCCATGGAAACAATTCCAAAATTTATTTTCGGCTCGCGCCCCTAAGTAGAAAAAGATTCCCTCGTTATTTGGATGTAAATTATTTAGTGTATACCCACTTAGGTTGTTCCAACTATCTCCAGATGAACGAACTTTAAGTAAAGACTCAACCGTCCACCCCATTTCTTGTCTATCTGGTAAAACTCGATATCCATATCCCCATAAATCAAAAAACCCTTGGAAAAATCCACCATATAAGTCATAGTAAAAACCAGACCTGTCATAGTTTGACCTCATTCCATAAGTTACTGGTGTGTCTTGTCCCCCACTTGTTACTCCACCTACTTGAAGAATTAGTGTGGTTGCCCCAGCACCCCCAAGTAAAGCATCATTTATTGTAATAGTTTCTCCTACTATAAATGAATTACCTTCATCAACAATAGTAATGTTTTGGTCAGTTATTGTTAATCCTGTTACATTTATTATAAGGTCAGCCCCGGTACCACCTAAACTTGGAGTGTAATTACCACTATTAACAACATATTGTCCTACTATACCATTATTTTGGTAACCCCCACCTATAATATTAATAAAACTTGTAATCCCCCCATTTAGTCTACGATCCCAAAAACTAGTATATCCAGTTACTGAATGTAATTTAAGTCTATAATCATAATAAAGAGGATTAAAAGTATAATCTACGGGAGTAGTGGGTAAAGTAGTTTCTAAGGTAAGAACACTTCCCGTAATTCCAGGAGTCAAACCATTATCAATTCCAGTTAATGCAATATCTTCTACTACTTGTCCGTCAGTCACCTCAGCTAAACTCCAAGCCATTTTACTAACTAAAGTATTGGCAGAATAATAAGTTCCAGGATTAATTGGTCCATCACCAGCATCTTGATTGGTAATGGTTCCAAGATTTGAAGTGGTCCCATCATCATTCTTAGTTATTGTGTCTATTTGAAGAGAACTATTTGGATCGTTTAAGTCCAATATCACTGGTAATTTATAAGAATAAAAAGAATCCGAAAATGTAGTTGTTCCCGCACTATAATACATTACAGAAGAATTATAAATTACTTCCATATTATAATCTCGCTCATCATCAGTAAGATTAAAGTCCCAAAAAGAGTCGTAACTTAGGAACGCATCGAGGTTATTAAAGTAATAATTTTGTATTGCCATGTATTTTGTTTATATAGATAAATATATTTACCTCACTAAGTATTTTAATATATGTAGTTTATTTGATTTAATTATTTTATTTGTTTATTATTATTAGATAAAAATATAATTATGAGCAAAATAAAAATCTTAGTAGTACCCTCAGACAGGACCGGAGTAGGTTCTTTTAGGTCAATCGACCCGCACATCGCATTAGAGAAATATTTCCCAGATGAGTTCAAAATAGACATCAATTACGATCCTTGGAAAAATCGTGATACATACTGGCAAGATTTCGATATAGTTCATTTTCATAGAAGTATGGGAGATTGGGGAAATTGTTTAAGGTTATTAGAGGATTGTAAAAAATGGGGAGTTACCACCATTATGGATTTAGACGATTATTGGGCTCCAGGTAAAGACCATCCAGCTTATGCCATGATACAAGAAGCTAAGTTAGGGGAAAGAATAGTAGCAAACTTAAAAGCGGCTCAACACATTACTACAACTACGGAGATTTTTAGAAATGAAATGTTACAATATAATAAAAGTATTGAATTATTCCCTAATGCTATTGATCCAGAGAAAAGACAATTTCAACCACGACCAGTAGAATCTGATTTAATTAGAATTGGTTGGTTAGGGGGATCATCTCACTTATCAGATTTAGAAATTCTTAGAGGAAATATTCATAAATTAAATGCTGATGCTTCATTAAAAAATAAATACCAGATGGTTTTATGTGGATTTGACACCCGAGGTTCTATGACCGAAATTGACCAAAATACAGGAAAACAAAATGTTCGAGCAATTTTACCAAAGGAGTCTGTCTGGTACAAGTACGAACAAATCTTCACAAATGATTATAAACTGGTGGAGAACCAATCAGATATTGATTCCTTGCTTGAGTTTAAGAAACGTAAAGGAGATGGAGGAGAATTCTATAAGAGGGTATGGACTAAACCTATCACCACCTACGCAACTAATTACAATGAAATGGATATTTCTTTAGCCCCTCTAAAAGAGCATACTTTTAATAGAGTTAAGTCACAATTAAAAGTTATTGAGGCAGGTTTTCATAAAAAAGCATTGATTGCCCAAGACTATGGTCCTTACAATATCGATTGTGTACACGAGAAAAATTCCCTACTCATCCCAACCTCAAAAAATCATAAACAATGGTATAAATACATCAAAAGATTAATTAACAATCCAAATATGATTAAGGATTTAGGGGAACAACTGTATGAAGATGTACAAAAATATCATATTAAAGAAGTAACAAAAGAAAGAGCCTCTTGGTATAAAAGTTTAATAAAAAAATAGTATATTTGTAAAATGTTAGAAAATATAAATGAAAATAAGTTATTGTTTCTAGATATTGAAACTGCTGGAGCTTACAAAGATTCCTTTGATTTGAAGGAACAGAACCCTGTCTTATGGAACTTATGGGATAGTATTGGGTGTTCTTATTTTCGTAGACATTACCCTGAGGATTCAGATAAAGATTGTGATTTTCTTTATAAGAAATATTCAGGTTTATTACCCGAATTCGGTAAAATTGTATGTACTAGTGTTGGTTTTATAAACGGGAAGGAGGAAAAGTTACAGTCTTTTTGTGGCGATAATGAAAAGGATGAATTAAAACAAATTGCTCAGTTATTAATTAAGATTGAAAAGGTTGGTTTTACACTATGTGGACATAATATTAAAAATTTTGATTTACCTTATTTGGGTAAGAGAATGTTAATTAATGGCATTAACCCTCCTTCATTATTACCATCTCACGATACAAAACCTTGGGAGGTTAGAGCTCTCGATACAAAAGAAATGTGGAATTTTGGTTCTTATAAGGGATTATCTTCATTACATTTAGTAACTTCAGTTATGGGAATACCATCACCTAAGGAATCAAAAATAAATGGAGAAAATATACATGAATCATGGTATAGTAATAAAAAAAATGAAATTATGTCTTATTGTGAAAAAGATGTGAGTTCTTTAATAAAAATAATAAAAAAAGTAAAAAATCTATAGAATATGTCACAAGACGATACAGGTAGAATAGAAAAAGTGTTTGGACACTTAGTTGATAAGTATGAGTCTCTTTCTGAAGACGCGACCTTGGAGGAACTTTCAGAACTAACCCGCCAAATTACGGACGCAACTAATGCCTACAACGATACCATAGAACCAGGTTCAACTGGACAACCTATGGATAAGATTATGGTTAATTTAGGGTATGCAAATGAATCAGAAAATGAAGACCCTGAATATGCATATAAATCAGATAGTGGTTTTGATTTAAGAGCCTCCGAAAACAAAGTAATTAAACCAAAGGAGGTTGAATTGATTGGTACGGGACTAAGTTTTGACATCCCAAGAGGATTCGAGATACAAGTTAGAAGTCGTTCTGGACTGTCACTTAAGAAAAATCTTTTTGTACTTAACTCTCCAGGTACAATTGACCAAGGTTATATAGGGGAGATAAAAATAATATTGGCAAATTTTGGTCATAAAGAAGTAGAAATAGAGAAAGGTGATCGAATCGCACAAGCTTGTTTGTGTCCGGTGGTAACTGGAGAATTTGTTGATTTTATTAATAACGTTAAAAATAAAAAAACCGAAAGGGGTTCTGGCGGTTTCGGTTCAACAGGAAATAAATAAAATGGGTTTAACAATAGTATTTAGTACAAGAAAATTAGAAGAAAGTTATATAAAACACATAAAAGATACTTGTGGTGTTAGGAATGTAGAGGTTTTATCTTATGAAAATCCAAATGGGTCTTCTTTGACGGAAATCTATAATAAAGCACTTAAAGACGCAAAAAATGATATAATTGTTTTTTGTCATGATGACATAATTTTTAACACAAAAAAATGGGGTAAAAGAGTACTATCACATTTTGAATCTTCAGATTATGGTATATTAGGTTTAGCCGGGACTAGGAAACTACCTGAAAGCGGTAGTTGGTGGGAAGACATAAACCAACCCCTAAGTAATATGGTAGGTATTGTTAATCATTCACAGAACGGTAAAACTTGGGAATCGAAGTATTCTGAACCGATGCTCACCAACATAATTCCGGTAGTGATCTTGGATGGGTTATTTTTTGGAGTAAATAGGACAAAAATTAAAAATCACTTCAACGAAGAAGTCAAAGGATTTCACTTTTATGATATTGATTTTACTTTTTCTAACCATTTAGAAGGTGTAAAAATAGGGGTTATTACCAATATTAGAATTACCCATAAATCTGTAGGACAAACAAATGAGGAATGGGAAAAGAATCGGATAGAGTTTATAAATAGATATTCAGGAAATTTACCATCGGAGGTGGAATTCGATATATTCTATTCGGAAAAACAAACACCAATTAAAAAACAACCCAAACTTTCTATTATAATCCCAACAAAAGACAATATAGATATTCTATTTAATTGTCTTAATTCAATATATGAAAAAACAATATACGATAACTATAAAATAATAGTTGCTGATACAGGGAGTGAGGAAACTAATTTAGAAAAAATTAGAAAGTTTTGTGAAACTAATAACAAAACTAAACTGATCGAATTTGATTATTATAATTTCGCACAAATAAACAATGAAGTAGTATATGAGTATGTTGATGAGGACACTGAACTCATTCTATTTTGTAATAATGATATCGAACTTATCAATGATGCCATCACTAGAATGGTTAATGTGTGGAAGAAAAATAGAAAAAAAGTTGGTACCGTTGGGGCAAGATTACATTTTGGTGATAACACTGTACAACATGGTGGAATGTTATTGTGGTTAAAAAAAGATTGGTTAACTGAACGAGGATTAACTAGAATTGAAATAACCCACTATAATTTAAGACAGGGTTATAAACATCGTTTAGAGGGGACTAGTCCAGTTGTGGGTAATACAGGCGCTTTTTTATTAATTGAAAAAGATTTATTTACAAAAGTTGGTGGATTTAATCCAACCTATATTGAGTGTTTTGAGGATGCCGAATTGAACTTTAGTGTGTTACTAGAGGGAAGAGTTAATTTATTTGTTAGTGATGCTGTGGCATATCACTATGAAAGTAAAACAAGAAATAAAAGTGATGAAAAATTAGAGAGACTTCAACAAGACTATCGAGAAAGGCTTTTTCCTTTTGTAGGACAAGCTTTAGGTGATAAAAAGAAAGCAACTCTTTTAGGACAATTTATAAACGTAGTACAATGAGAGTAATGTGTATATTAACAGTGTGGAATGAAAGAGAGTACCTCCCACTAAAACTAGAATACTGTAAACAAAATAAATTAGAACCATATATTATAGATAATATGTCTACCGATGGTTCTTGGGAATATTTACAAGAGAATAAAATACCTTCACATAGATTAGACACTGGTGAGTCTTTTGATTTAAGAATGTTGCAAAATGATATTGTGGCAACTATTCACCGAGAAAAACCCGATTGGGCAATTTATAATGGGTGTGATTTATTTCCAGTAACAATAGAACCTCTTCACGATGCTTTAGCACGACTTGATAGGAGAGGGTTTAACTTAGCTCAAATAGAATGTGTAAACTTTTTTAATACTGGAGAAGAGAGAGGGAAGAAAGATCCATTCAATACCTATTTCCATTACGGGACACTAAATAAATTTAATATGATACACAAATATAATCCTGTTTTACGTTATTTGGCGGATGATGTTTCTTTTCCTGGACAAAGATTAGGTGTTATAGAAGGTATGATGATTAATTACGGTAACACCAAAACTAAAGAAGAGAGAGAAGGAACACTAAAAAGAAGAAGAAAAGCTTGGGCAAATGGAGAACCACCAGGACACGGTTCTCACTATCTTGAGGGGGAAAGAAACAATTGGATTTGGCCTAAAGAAGATTTAACCGATGTTAGAGAAACTAAATATTGGAAGTATGTACAAAAATTACAAGAAGTATCAAAAGTTGTCTATGGAGAATAAGATGAAAAAAGTAACATTTATTGGGTTTAAGGATTATGCTAACTGTATGACGGAATACTCTAAAGCTATTAATAAACACTGTGATGGTTTTGAGTCTAAGGTTATTTGTGAGTGTGCTCACCCCATCGACTTTGAGACAAAACATGATTATGATTTGTTAACTTATAATGAAGAAAAAGATGAGTGGTTAAGAAATGAGAAAGAGATTGCCGAAGCTAAAGAATGGTTGTCGGAGTCTTCTCATATAATAGTAGGGGAGGAGAAGGGACCTCAAATTAAACACCAACCACAATATTACTACGAAAAATTTGGACAGAATTGGCAATTAGAAGCGATGAAAGAATGTGCAAAAATGAATCCTGCAAATTCTTTAGGTACAATAAAAGATATTTTTAGTAAAATATTAAAAATGGACATATTAAAAGATACTAAAGCCGGTAGAGAAAAAAACCTACATATGTACCATACAGGTAGTGTTTACAGAAACCAACCAGACATTTTTAATCTTGTTGGAAATACTCATTTTAATAAGATTATACACGCGGTTGACTTGTATAGACTATCTTGGAATGATTTAAGTATTGAGGATCAAAACTTACTAGGTATATCCTCTACTTACAATCCACAAAATAATCTATCTATCTACACTTCCTATGATAAAGAAAACGAAAAAGAAAAGGTAACTAATTTGATTAATGAAAAATTTAACACTAATAAGATTATTATTTTTCATGCACCCACTAGTAAAGAAATGAAAGGTACAAATATAATAACCGCAGTCGTAAGTGGTTTAGTTAGTTTCTTAAATAAAAAAAATAAAAGACTTGGAATTGATTTACAATATGAGTATATAACCCCTGAGTCTTATGAACCTACTAAAAAGTTAATGGACCCTAATACTGGGTGGATACCTAATAGTGAAATTATGAAAATTAAAAAAATGGCACACATATATGTTGACGAATTTAACCCTCAAGTGGGGTATTTCGGGGGAAGTACTGTGGAAGCACTAATGAGTGGAAACATTACCTTTGCCACAATAAATAACTTCACAATAGACTCAATGAAAGTGGCCAATAAACACATAAAATCATCCCTTTGTCCAGTAATACATTTAGGTGAAGACCCAAAACAATTCAGAGATGTACTTAAATCCACAATGGAAAAATCTGTAGAGGAGTTGAGGGATATCGCACATAAAGGACTACAATGGTATTACGAAACATCAACACATAAATCAGTTGCAACTAAATTCGAAAAAGAGGTATTATTATGAAAAAAATATTTATAACAGGAGGTGCTGGTTTTATTGCCAACACAATTATTAAAAGATTTATAGACACACATAAAATAGTAGTTTATGATAATTTTGAAAGGGACACACTTTCAACTAGCGGATTAAGTGATCACAAAAACTTAACTATAATTAAAGGAGATATTCTAGACTATGATAAACTATCAACATCTATGGAAAAAGGTGGTGCCCCTGATATAGTTATCCATGCGGCAGCAATTGCTGGGATAGACACCGTAATTAAATATCCGGTAAAAACAATGAGAGTTAACATGATAGGTACTGCCAATGTTTTAGAAGTTTCTCAAAAACTAGGTATAAAAGATAGAGTCATAGATTTCTCAACATCAGAAGTTTTTGGGTCTATGGCATTCAAATCTAAAGAAGAGGACCAAACTGTGGCAGGTTCAGCCGGTGAGGCTAGATGGGTTTATGCGGTTAGTAAATTAGCCGGAGAACACTTAGCAAAGGCATACACAACTCAATACAATTTACCAGTAGTAACTATTAGACCTTTCAATGTTTACGGACCTGGACAATCTTCTAATGGGGCTCTACAAATCTTTATCGAACGTGCCCTACGAGGACAAGACATCCATATAGATGGAGATGGAAATCAAATAAGAGCTTGGTGTTATGTAGATGATTTTGTAAATTGTTTAGAAAAGTGCATAACAAACCCAGAAGCAATAGGGGAAAGTTTTAATATTGGGAATCCTAGAGCGGTTATCACTATTTTAGGTTTGGCACAAACAATTTGTAGAGTATTAGACTCCAAATCTAAAATTATCTTTGATCCTCCATTATCCGCAGACGTTGCAATTAGAATACCTAGTGTAGAAAAAGCAAAAGAAATTTTAGGTTTTAGTTCTAAAATTGATTTGGAGGAGGGGATATTAAAAACAGCAGAATACATAAAAAACAAATGGAAAGAAAAAACACCAGAAGCCATACTGTGATAGATAAGGTATTTTTTGTGGGTTCAAAAAAACTTGGACATTCTATTCTGAAAAAACTCCACACAATTAATCCAGAAAGTATAAAGAGGGTAGTAACCATTGATGATACTAGTGATGAAAGAAATTACTTTAATGAGTTTCGATCATTTACAAAAGAAAATACGTTACCTCTTAATATATTAACTAAACCTTCGGAACTTGGAACTTTAATTAGGGAGGAAAATCCCGATCTAGTCATTGTAGTCGGTTGGTATTGGATTATATCACCTGAAGTTTTAGAAATGGTACCGAATGGTTTAATCGGCATTCACGCCTCATCACTACCCCAATATAGGGGATTCGCCCCTTTAGTTTGGGCCGTAATAAACGGGGAGAAAAAAACAGGAATAAGTTTATTCTATTTATCCGATGGGATAGATACGGGAGATATAATTGATCAGAGAGAACTACCAATAGGAGAAAATTCAAATATTTCTTCATTATTAGATGAAACTGAAAAACTATCTCTAGATATGATCGAAAAAAATTATGAAAGTATCTTAAATAAGTCCAACACAAGGAGCCCCCAAAAAGAAAATAAAATCAGTTATTGTTCAATTAGAAAACCAGAAGATGGTTTAATTAATTGGTCATGGAAAAACACGGACATACACAATTTTATAAGAGCCCAATCCGACCCATATCCAGGAGCCTTTACATATATAAATGGTGAAAAGTATTTTTTATCGGACTCTACGGTAATCAAGTATCCTTACTACGGACCTAGTGGAGTTATAGCCGAAAAAAATAGTAAATATATTATTGTTTGTTGTGGCGAAAACGCATTAAAGATTAAAAATATTAAAAAATATACATCAAACGAGAATATAATAAATAAAATGAGATTTGGTAAAAAATTTGAGTGGTAAAAATGATAGGAATAATTGATTATGGAATGGGTAATGTAGGTTCGGTTGAATCAATGATAAATTTTTTAGGATATCATAAAACTCAAATTATTAACTCCCCTAAAGAATTAGATTCGGTTGATAAGATAGTTTTACCTGGAGTTGGATCTTTTGATAACGCAATGGGGAATATAATTCAGTCAGGGTGGTTACAACCATTACACCATCACGTAATAGAAAAACACAAGCCGATATTAGGTATCTGTCTTGGTATGCAACTACTAATGGAAAAAAGTGAAGAGGGAAACCGATTAGGACTGGGATTCATAAAAGGAGAGTGTAAAAAATTTAAGTTTAGGGACTCTAAATTAAAAGTCCCCCATATGGGATGGAATCAGGTAAAACCAATAAAAAAAGATTTATGTGAGGAAGATTCTCGTTTTTACTTTGTACATTCTTATTATGTTGAATGTAAAAACAAAGAAGATGTTATGTTAGAGACAGATTATGGTATTAAATTTACATCTGGGGTTTCTAAAAATAATATTTTTGGTGTGCAGTTTCATCCCGAAAAAAGTCATAAATATGGAATGAAATTAATGGAAAAATTTATAAATTTGTAATATGTTAAGACCTAGAATTATGCCCTGTTTACTACTCAAAGATGGTTCACTGGTTAAAACCGTTAAGTTCGATAACCCTTCTTATGTGGGAGATGCTGTAAATGCGATAAAAATATTTAACGGAAAGGAAGTGGATGAGTTAGTTTTAATTGATATATCTAAAAAAGATATTCCTTTTGATGTTATACGTAAGATTACAAGAGAATGTTTCATGCCCTTATGTTACGGAGGAAGTGTGAGAACAATAGAGGATATGAAAAAACTATTTCAACTAGGAATAGAAAAAATTATAGTTAACTCTATTTTATTTGAGAATCCACAGATTATAAAAGAGGCTATAAAACTTTTTGGGAGTCAAAGTATAGTGGCGTCGGTTGATGTAAAAAAGAATTTCTGGGGTAAACATAAAATTTATAGACATTGTGATAAAAAAACAGTAGATTTATCTCCTATTGAGTATGTTAGAACTTTAGAGCATTTGGGTGTGGGTGAAATTCTATTATATTCAGTAGATAAGGATGGAACTTGGGAAGGTATGGATATTGACTTAATTAAAGAAATTTGTAAAAATACTCATCTTCCCGTCATATCCTGTGGAGGGGTAGGAAATACAAAAGACATCCAAGAATCCATTATTAATGGTAGTTCTGGAGTGGCGTTAGGAAGTTTGTGTGTGTACTCTAAAAAAAATATGGGGGTATTAATTAGATTCCCTAAACAAAATGAAATTGAAAAAATTATAAGAAATTATGAAAATATGTAACAAGTGTATCTACGATGAAACAATACCTCATATCGAATTCAACGATGAGGGAGTTTGTAACTATTGTGAAAGAGACGTAGAATTAAATAAAGAATATCCTGTGGGTGAAGAAGGTGGGAAAATATTAAACGACATTATTACCCAGATGAAGAAGGATGGTAAAAGAAAAAAATACGATGTAGTAGTAGGTGTGAGTGGAGGTTGTGATTCATCATTTCTATTACATTTAGCTGTTAAGTCTGGACTACGTCCACTTGCAGTACATTTTGACAACACTTGGAATTCAAAAATAGCAGTTGAGAATATAGAACGAATGATAACCTCACTTGATGTGGATTTATATACACATGTGGTTGACAACAAAGAGTATAACGATTTGGTTCGTTCTTTTTTCCTAGCATCTGTACCAGATCTCGATTCTGGAACGGACTTAGGTATTGGGGCCACTCTTTATAAAGCCGCGGAAGAATATGGTATAAAATGGATTTGGAATGGACATTCGTTTAGAACTGAAGGAATTTCTCCACAAGGGTGGTTCTACCAAGATGCCAAATATATTAGATCAATTCATAAAATATTTGGAAAGACTACGTTGAAGACTTTACCTCTTATGGATTTTTGGCCTTGGATGAGACAACTCCTAGTTAGAAGAATAAAAAGGATTAGACCTCTTTACTATATGGATTATGATAAGGAACAAATTAAAAAATTTTTACATGATGAATATGGATGGGAATGGTATGGAGGACATCACATGGAAAATCGTTCAGCATACTTTGTAAATAATTTTTACCTTCCTAGTAAATTCGATATTGATTTAAGAAAATGTGAATATTCGGCATTAATTAGATCAGAACAAATGTCTAGAAAATTAGCACTTATTAAAATAAATGAAGAAAAAGAAATGGACGAAAGCCTAGTAGTTGAAATGAAAAAGAGGTTGGACCTAACTGACCAAGAATTTGAAAAGATAATGTCAAATGAGAAGAAGGACTATACAGATTATCCTACCTATAAAAGACTATTTGAACGACTTAGACCTTTCTTTTATGTTCTTTATAAACTAAATTTAGTACCTAAAAGCTTTTACTTAAAATATGCAAACAAAAGAAACTATTAAATTTTTTGATTATCCTAAACTTTTATCCCCTTATAGGGACTATCTACACAATGAATTAGATAAATCCTTAGAGGATGGGATTTTTATAAATGGGGACTCTGTTAGTCGTTTTGAGAAAGAATTCGCAGACTATACGGGGTCAAAATATGCTATCGGTGTCTCTAGTGGTACTGACGGTTTATTAGCCATTTTAATGTCTCTAGACTTACCTAAAGGTTCAGATGTATTAGTACCTTCATATACTTTCATTGCCAGTTCGGAAGCTATATTAGTTGCCGGACTAAACCCAATATTTGTGGATAACGCCCCTGGTTCTTTTCACCCATCAGTAAAAGAATTTAAGGACGCTTGGACTGAAAATACTAAAGCTGTAATGTTTGTTCATCTTTTTGGTGAAACAAAATCAATTAAAGAACTTAATAATATTTGTAAGGATAGAGGAGTTGTCCTATTTGAGGATGCTGCAGAATCTTTTGGTTCCTACTACCCTGAAGGGGGTCATTCTGGAACACATTCACTAGCGGCCTCTTTTAGTTTTTTCCCGGCCAAAACATTAGGTTGTTTAGGAGATGGAGGAATTGTTATAACAGACTGTGAAGAAACATATAATAAAATAAAAATGATTAGAGCCCATGGTTCTAAAAAAAGATATTACCATGAAATGGTTGGGGGGAATCTAAGGTTGGATGCACTACAAGCTAGATTTTTAAGTGTATTATTAAATGGGGCCTCCGAAGAATGGCTGGAAAAGAGACAAAAAAATGCAAGATATTACTTTGATAATATTAAAAATCCTAGGATTACATTACCGTATCCTACTGATACTCTTGACAATCATAGTTGGTATTTGTATACTATAATAGTAAATGGGAGAGATGAACTTCAAAAACACCTAACTGATAATGGTATACAAACCTTTGTTTATTGGCCAATTCCGCTACATAAACAACCAATATACCAAGAGATTTTTGGAGACCAATCTTTACCAGAATGCGAAAAAAGATGTGAAGAGGTTTTACACATACCAATTTCTCCACACCTTAGTGAAAATGAATTAAAAACGATAACAACTTGTATAAATGAGTTCAAACAATAATAAAAAAAGATTTGCACTTATAGGTGCCGGGGGATACATTGCCCCTCGTCATGTTGAAGCAATTAAAGACACTAATAATGATTTGGTGGCACTTCTCGACCCTTATGATGGAGTTGGATATATTGATAAGTATTTTCCTTACGCATCTTATTTTAGAGAATCTGAAAGATTTGATCGACACCTCTATAGGAATAAAGAAAGTATTGATTATGTATCAATATGTAGTCCTAATTATTTACACGATGCACATATAAGACTTTCTCTTAGAAATGGATGTGATGTTATATGTGAAAAACCATTAGTTCTAAGAGACAAACATCTACAATCATTAAAAGGATTAGAAAAAGAAACTGGAAAAAAAATATATAATATACTCCAACTTAGACATCACCCATTAATTAAACAACTCAAAGAAAAATACCAAAATAGTAATGACTTATTACGTCCACATGAAGTTACATTAGATTACATAACACCACGAGGTGTTTGGTATGATTATTCGTGGAAAGGTGACTCAGATAAATCTGGTGGAGTTGTAACAAACATTGGGGTACACTTTTTTGATATGTTAATTTGGATATTTGGTAAGGTTCTTGCTTATAAGGTAGAAACCACAGGGAAGAGATGTAAGGGTGTTTTACACCTTGAGAAGGCCAAGGTAACCTATAATCTAAGTATAATGAAAGAGGACCTTCCATGGGACGACTGGAAACCTTTTAGATCAATTAAGATAGATGG